>Ga0209700_100033_pt1 | contig 201767 bp, 111 predicted proteins | sample SiratroredBW_FD_187528 | JGI IMG/M metagenome (GOLD analysis project Ga0209700, IMG submission 187528) | Root nodule microbial communities of legume samples collected from California, USA - Siratro red BW (SPAdes) (version 2) | ecosystem: Host-associated > Plants > Roots > Nodule | place: USA... | reverse complement strand
AAGAGAGTTTATATATTTTTTTTTTTCTTATTTATTTATTTATATATAAATTAAGAAATTAAGAGTTGCTACTTAATGAAGTGAGAGATGTGAAGTTGGTGATGGAAGGCGTTATACGCATGAACCAACCTAAATAATTAATGCAAACTCATATTTTATTTTATTTTTCAATTGAATTTCACATCAATTAATATTATCACTATTTCATTATGAATTTAAATCTTAAAAACTAAAACAGAAATAAATAAATAAATATGAATATATGAAGATAGAGAGATAAGAGAGACATATGCATAATGCATACCTTTTAGGTTTGGGAGAGAGAATGGTGTGCAATGTAGATGCTTCTCCTTCTTTCTATTATTCTTCTCTTTTTTCTTTTTTTTCTTCTATTTATTTTTCTCTCTTTTTATTTTCAATAATTCAGGCATCGATATTCATTTTAATAGTAAAAACCTTGCTAAAATGAAATTCATGGTAAAAAACAAAAAATGTAATGAGTAATTAAAATTGTTAATTTCTAATTTAACAAGTAATTTGATAGCACTACTTTAATAGTAAACTATGAACAATTAGTATAGAATTAATTTATATATACCATTGGGTGAAAATAATTACTCCAAAATTTGATTGTTTTATTATGTATTTTTTTATTAATATTGTAATAAAGTGTGAATTTATGCTAAATATCTATGTAATTATTTTACGTATAAACTAAAGTCTAATTTTATAAAATATTGTGTCAAAATTTGTGTAATAAATTCTTATTTTATATTTATATTATTAGGAGTATAATAATTAATAATCATTAAACTCATTTAAAAAAGTATAAAGTTATTCATTACTTCATTATAATGTATAAGAAATTTTGGTATCTCTATCAGTTTAACTTTTTTTTTAAACATTTGAACAAACATGTGATTCACAGATTTTAGTTTCTTTTAGTGGTCTAAGTTTTCTCTCTTTTCATGTGCCGATTATCACTTTTCAAATTTCTAATCTTATATAGCTTTATTTTCTTTTACTAGCTTTTCATTTTTGAGTTTTACTGTTTCAACAACATTTTGCAACTAATAACTAATATTGATACAATGATAATATTACTTGCACCTTTTCTATTTAACTTTCGAATCAGAAAACCAAAATTCATTAGTTTCAGTGATTCATATTTAGCTTTATTTAATTAATTAGTTCTTTATCTGAATTGTATGTATAAAAAATTAGATTAAATATTTTTTCAGTCTATCTATGTTCATTCTTCTCTATCGGTTTTAAAATAGATCTTTTGGTTAACTAATTTGAAGAAGAAAAAGAAAAGGACTTGGTTTGATTTATTCTTCCATACACCATTGAAGACTTTGCTTATGTAACAACTGAATTATAATTTGTTTAATATAATAATTATTTTGATTTTTGTATTATTATCAAACATATATCACATGTATTTTTCTTGAAATTACAATTAAATTTATACATATTATATATGATAAATGAATTTAATTGATATTTTTACGAGAAAAAGTGATAAATTTGTTGAAGTATTGATATAAGGTGATCGAAACTCAACGAATAAATAAAGAATAAAAAAGAGTGAATAAAGATGAAAGCGATGCATTTAGCAACACTTGCAGAAACATTCGTCACCAAAAATTCGTGTCACGCCATCTTTAATCGGTGCTTTGTATTATTATATGATTTTTATTATTTGTGGGAAAGCGGTGTTTCCACTTTAGGTCTCTTTCTAAATGTGATGCCCTTACGTGTCCTATTATCTCACTACACTCTTCTTTTTTTCATTTTTTTTCCTTTACACAAAATAAGCATTTTATTTATATATTTCAAGTTTATGATAAATAAATAAAATGAATTGCCGAATTCAATGCCCATTTTTCAAAGTAAAGTTTTAGTTCACTAAATGAACCTTAGACTCGGAATGTTGCTATAAACTAAACACATTTTACCACTTCCTTCTTTTCTTTCAAATGACGTTGGAACTATTTGATGCAAGTTTCGAAGTGTCAAATCTTAGATTACACCAACTTGATGAAATGTAGTAATACCAAGTACCAAATTTGTTTCACTCCTACGCTCTTAATTAACTTGATTGTCCGTTTGTCCCACCCGACTAGCTATTATAGCCCCAATTTTCCCATTAAAATTTAGTACTAATCAATGCTAAATTATTTCTTAGCGTCAATCTGTCAGGAGGAACAAGATCTTCACAATGAAACAAACTAAGGTAGTAATTAGTTTTGGTAAAAGAATGGAAGGAAAAAAGAGAGACAGCTAAATGACCCCAAGAAAAGGTAATTTCACAAATTTATAATCTACATTAGATACTACAAAATGTCACCCATACACGCATTGAAGTAGATATTATCTGCCTCACAATCTGGGTACAAACCATAACATAATCTTCCTCACAATTCCAAAACCATATCAAAACTGTCACTGCATGCTTAAATATAACCCATATATAATATAGACAGATTTGGTGAATATCTAACCAAATCGCCTAACCGACACTAAAAAAAATCACCAAACTCAATTGGACCTTCACTACGTGCTACCATCTTTAAACCTTCCCCAAACTCAATGTAAACACACTGCACATAGAACAAGTTAGAACTGGCACTATGGTGCCAGTGCCCCGATGGCAATTCAGGGCATTCATTGACAGCAGCACCAGTGGCATGGTAAGTGCTGACGTAGAAAATTAACACAAGCTCCAAAAGCCCTCTCACCCTCTAGGACAGTTTACCCCCTGGTCTTGGCCCTCTTCATACCAAGGCTGTTTTGGAAGGGTGAAACAGAACCGGACATTGGAGAACCCTCTTCACGAAGAGTGCCGTTCAGCATTGCTAGTTCCCGTAGCTGCTGCTTCTTGTAGAAATCCTGAGATTCATCCTGAAAGATAAAACTTCAAACAATTAGAACGAACAACATCCCGATAAAGTTGTGTACCGCTACCAATATCAATTGAATTCACACGAACATACCACTGGTTTGAGCAAATCTTCAAGTATGTCACGTGCCTGCAACAAGCGTGCATCAACTATTTCAACCGGTAACTCTGCCTCAACTAGAATGTGGAGAGGTTCGTTCAGATGTTCATACCCAGGTTTCCCTCTCATCATTTCCTCCTACAAATATATGATTAAAACTCAATCACCAGAAATACCTAAAGAGTCCAACTGAAATCTAAAAACATTAAGCAATGTAGACATTAACATTAGATTTACTAGAGTGATTGGACACCAGAGCGAATAGAAATATAAACGACAATCATTTACCACACGTACATTAAGACAGTACAGGGTGCTACACCAATTATTGAAATCATTTTGTCAGGATCAATGGAAGACGATTGCAACCAGAAGAAAGTCAGATATCTAGATAAAATAAATACTACCATATTAACCAGATGTGGGAGTAAACACGATAATTTGATATTATACGACATGATAAAATATCTTCTCAACAGATTTCAATTTTTCATCATAGTGCTGTAATTTTGTCAGGGTACATTAATCATGTTAGACTTGGAACATTTAATGAAATGTTCATTCTTACCCTAGTTGGATCCTTAATGCTACCTCGGCCCCTGATCAAGACACGACAGTCAGTACTTGCTTCTACACGCTTTAGAGAGTTTCCTCTAGGGCCTAGTAGGCGACCAACAAAATTATACTGCAATAAACTAAAGTCAATAGTAGATCTTTCTACAAAGTAAAATTTAACATAAATTGAGATAAGATTCTCCATACATTAGGATATGTGTCCACAGGTATATCTACTCTGAGTGTCTTTTTAACAATTAAACCAGATGAGCTACCTTGTGGACTCAGCCAGTTTGGTGTTGGTGAGGACTGTAACAAGCTGGGTCTCTGCATTTTTAATTCTAATGTCAATAACAAAAAAGAGACATGGTAGTCTATTTACTGACATGCAGATGAAATTATTGCTGTATCAGAGGCCGCCGATAGATCACCAAAAGGGGACAATATTAGCTGCTCAGAATTAAAAATAAGCTGAAAACACAACGAAAAAAAAAAAAAAAAAAAAAAAAAAAAAAAAAAAAAAAAAAAAAAAACAAGCAAAGAGTATCTACAGCCATGAGATGACAAAAATGTACACATGTCCTGACTATGATTGTCAAGAAGAACCAGTGTGTCAGAAAATAATGTCAAATGAAATTTCAAATTATAGCTGAAGTCAGATTATTAAGGCATTAAGATAATTACAAGCCATTTTGGCAACTTAGCTAATAATTCATTAAACCTAATAAAACTTACAGTTTCACGTTCCTTAAAATGGCTAATGTTAGCATTCTACCATAATTCATGTTAATATACTCAGATTTATCCAGATGCAAATATTCACCACATCTGTGATTTGGCAGAAAATTGTAAAGGCGGCCAAGTATTGACATCAAATTTATCATAAAAAGATGAGATGATCCACTAGCAGGATTTTAGAAACAGAAGCTAAGCTATAGAATAATTGTCAGATCTTGATGTTAGCTTTGCATCGCCTGTCACAAACAATTAGAACTACAATAACTAGAACAAATGTCATGAGTTAGCATGATATGTAAAATTGAGTCAGAAATACTTCTAAAATACAGAATTAGATGAAAATGAATTAATGAAGTTATGTTAATGGTTAGTATCCATACTTCTGATTGAAATCGTGATGCCCATCCGTTCACATTGGCACCTCCGTTTGAAAATATTCCTCCAGTAGCCAGGGGGCTAGCTTGTTCAAGCCCACTTTGACCTAAAACTGATGCATTCCCCATCAGCGATGTTACACGCAAAATTTCTGCTCCAAAAATGTCAATTTTCAAGAAGAAGATTTACCAATCAGCATTTGTTAACATGTTAGCAGTCACTACATAATCGATGCAACACGGATGTTTGCTGAGTCAGTAAAAACTAATGCTATCCTTATGATATATTCCAGCTTTTTATGGTAGTACTCTAAATGGTAAGGGGGGAATGCACTTAATTGTCATATAATATTTAAAGAAAATAATATTACACACTTAATTGAAACTAGAAAACCTTTGAAGTCATTTAGTAAACCATTGAAACTGGTATTTCCAACATAAAAATATAATTTCAAAACATCTTTCAAAAACTGAACGATATTTAAGAATTTGTTTTGACAGAAACATTTCAAGAGTTTAAACAACATCTAATAAGCACATACTATTAGAATAACGTAATGCAGTAATCACATATATCATCAAGAAAATTTTCTTTTCCTGCTTTATCAGATGGAAAACAATCAGTAATAACACATCAGATCTCATAAGTTATACACACACTAAAACTGTGTAGGTATTACAACACCCTCGACTTTCAATTGAAATCAAGAACTTTCAATTGAAATCAAGAACACGACAAAGATTTCCTGCAACTTAGTTTTGGCTAAAGTCAATTAAGAAACTTAGCCTAGTGAGATGAAAGGTAAGGATACAAGGTGTGCAACAGGCCCTCTAAAAGGCCATTAGGAGCAAATAAGTAGTCTTTCCATCAATTAAATCAGGAAATTAGATTGGAAGCTTTTCAAAGGGTTCTAACCTAGAGTTCCCAGTTTGAATGCTATTTCATTTACAATACGTCATTTCTAACTAATTACATGCCGTTGAAGCTGCTATCACTGTTTCCGCTGTCATGTGAAGGAAACTACAAGTTAACCGAAAATCCATCTGTGGAAATTCTAGGAAGAACATCTCACAAGAGAAGAAAAACAGTAACAATAGATCAGACGAGAGGGACAGAGTGGAAACTCAGGAGATATATCTGTTTGGAAGAAAGGTGAAACAAGGAGAGAACTCCTTCACCAGAATAGCCCCTTTCACAACCTATGAATGATAGATAGGCTTAGCACAACAACACAAATCCCCCTATCTATTAACTGTCCCCGCCCTCAACTGTCAAACCCATTGCCAGCTCTGACTGACTAACTAACTGGTCAGCTGACTAACTAATTATTTTTTTTCTTCTGTTGCTTCTCTAGTACACACCTTCCAGATCCTCTCTTCACTTTCAATGTGCAGGGGTCAGGGGTCTAATACCATCCAAACCCATCCCCCAAACGAACATGATACGGGTAAATCCCCAATTAAAAAAATTGGTTATATTAGTTAAAACTCAAATAACAGTGGACCAAAAGAATTAAACCTGTCAATCCTTTTCATTAAATCCTTCACATGAACTCTTTCATACCATTGCTTCCTATTCATTCATGCTACATTCTTAAACTATCATTATGTACTCCCAAACTTCTCCAATCTCAATAAACTTAAAAAAGTTTTTCAGCAAATGCAACAGTTATTTATAAAAGAATAAAATATACATGCATAAGCACATAAAGTTTATAATTCTCTTCACAGTTAAAGTGCAATTTTCTAGCACAGCGTGGACATATGTACATTTATCCTTTTCTGTGATCACCCTTTGTACTTTATAGTATTTAGAAATACAGTGAATATCATGGGCTTTCACACAATTTGTTGGCATACATACAATCTTCAGCTCCCAGAATAATTTATCATTCAACAAAAAATCTTTACACTTAACTTATCATAAACACTCGACTGGCTTCCCAAATTGTGTCTAAACTATAGTAAAACTGGAGAAACAATTGATATATTTCTGACTTAGCTTTCATCAAGAAAAGGCAAGTTACTCAAGTACAGCCATCAATGAAAGAAATTGACCATTTATAACTAGAAATAGTGGCCGGGCCCCAAAGCATCAGGCTGAAGAAGACCAAGGGGAACATTTTTATTGGAGCTGGAAAGGAAGTACGTGTTGGTGCTTTTAACAAATTATTGAGTGACAAACATCAAAATGAAAGGATATAACAACTCATTGTATAATAAATACCAAAACATTGATATTAATGGAGTAAAAGGAAGCTATCCAAGATAGTTATGCCAAAGCCAAACTAGGGCACCAGTTGCAGTCATTGTCATGCTTCCTCTGTTTCTTCTGGTTTCTGCTCAGTTTCACATTAGTTCATCAGTTTCAATCTCTCTCATCACTGTCATGCTCAAATCATCCACCACAATCAGATACCATTCGTGGGATATGCCAGCTCACCTTCCTTTGTCCCTGCCGCCTCAAAATTGTCCTCACCATTGTACTCAACTGTGCTCTCACCACATCCTACAAAGCTCTCAATTTTCTTTCCTCTAATTTCCTCTCCATTGCCAGAGGCTTAGGGTTTGCTCATGAGAGTATTTGGGTTTAATTAAGGAACCACCATAATAGGTGCAGCTCAGGCTATAGTCCACCAAAAAAAAGGGCTTTCAATAAATAAAAGCAGGTACACAAAAAGGTTGTATGGTGGCTGGGAAGATGGTACATGGAGCACACACGCAAGCAAGGGGAAATGGAACGTGAGGGACATGTCGAAGAATCCAACAGCAGGGCTTCACGCAAGATGGTACATGGAGCTCATATGCCAGCAGGGGAACTGGCATGTGAGGGCAAATGTGGAGGTTTCCAGCAACAGGGCCTCAGGGATGGCCAGTTCTGCAGCAGTATTAGAATAGGTTCTGGAGATGTGGCAGAAGGGACAGGACAAGCAGTGAAGTTATGGAAATGGCGTGTCGAAGGCCACGGTCGGCCCACCACAAGAGTCCAATTAATCAGGAGTTCTAATACCATGTTGGGAGTGAATTTCTTAACATTACTTGATAGTTTGAAACTATACAAAGGTAGTGCACTGTATACTCTTAGCATCAACACTTCCCAAATAGAAACCTAAAACTACGGAAACTGTCAATCTTTCCTAATTTACAGGAATTAGCGTATATGCTACACCAACTTATAATGAGAAGAGTAATATATTAATTTCACCAATAAATAGAATATATATACATCACATATGAATCTACCGAAACACATTTCATATCTCCGCATAAAACCAAGAAAATTAACACGTACTTGCCTATATTGGGTGCTACGCAAAATAAATTATTTTTTTATGCAATCTTAATGCAACATAAGTCCAAAAACTACATTAATCCCCATAGTCCACGTTTCCTTGGGACCACAAAACATTAATGCAGATAATCAATCATTATTATTTTAAAAATAATTAAACAGTTCTATGAAATTTACATACAGGTCTACAACATTTAAATGAAAAGCATTGAATTTATTTATTGGCACAAACTTGTTTCAGTTTGCTAAAGCACAGGTGTGCCCCCACAATCGACCTTGGACTGAACATTTTTAATCATGGAATAAAATATGAGACATCACATAAATTTGAGTTCTGACTTATGCCAAAGTTAATAGACAACTCATTAAGCAGCGTCGCAATTTGAGAGATGCTTTGATATCCTATATCCCTAGACAATGAGGGACTAGGAGGAACGTAAACCGATGTTATGATAAAGATAACTAAAGCACAGAGGGAGATGCAGTGGGAGAGGAGGGGGGACCTTCATGCTTATTTAGCCACTAGTTTGAGGGACGAATCTCACCTTGGTTTAATAATCGAAAGCACTGAGGAAGCACAGCCATGAAAGGACTAAGCTTGTTACGTTCTCCCAATAACTCAGATAGATATCTGAAAAGCAAGTAAAAAATCACACAATGAGAGTAGGACAGTGTAGCCATTACTAAACACAAAACAAAAGTACAGTATAATAAACTCATCAAATATGAAAGGTCCATGACAATTTTTTTGCTTGGTAGTAAACCATGAACTAAAAAAAACAATCATGAATAAAAAGTACAACAAAGACAAAAACGACAGTACTTTCACAAGTACAAAGGCAGTACCAACAATGCCACGTCATCTTCAGCAACAAACAACAACCAAGCCTTCTCCCACTAGGTCAGATCAAGTAAAAGGATCACCCAACAACATAAACCCAATCAAAGAAAAATGCCAACATATTTCCGCAGCAAGATGAACTAAGTGCAAAGCAAAGTCATCCACAGCAAGATCAACTAATTTGCGACAAAGATCACCCTCCAAAAAGCAATCAGTGAACAAACAGATGAACCCAGCCAAAACAACAATCCATCACAAAACAAAACGCAATCCACAAACACGGAATCAAATCCACTATCCACAACCATTTCCCATTTCCACCACGAAGGATCCACTCTCCCAACCAACTCCAGCAAAAACGGCAGATCAGGCCACGAAAACCACCATCCAAAGCATCTACCACGAAATCCAACCACACAGCAAAAAAAACAAAACAAACAACCAACAACTGAAGTTAACACAGTGCGACTCCCCTTTGACCATCCCCGATAAACAAAACCAAAACCAAAACCCTATCCCCAGTCCCGCCACGCCAAAAAACCCTCACCCGAAGTCCGAATCACTTAAACAACGAGATGAAAACAGAAGTAACAATCTGGTCAGCAGAATTCTTCAAATCAAACACAACAAGTAACAATCAATCCGAAGATCCAAGCAATCCACACACACACATGCAGAGCGATAGTAATAAACAGGAGGTACAGATATAGATATAGATATAGATATACTTGTCCTGCTCGGCTAGAGCGGAGGAGCGAAGAGCGGAGAGGTGCGGCGAGGGAGGAGCAGATGGCGACGGCGGAAAGGCCATGTACCTGCCGGCGCCGGAGGAGGACATCATATCTCCGGTAGTGAATCGGCGGCGCGCCTCACACAACAACCACGCTTTGCGACGGAGTGTGGTTGGTGAGAGAGAGTGAGAGAGAGAGAGAAACAGGGTAAAAGGGTTTGTGCTGTGCGTTTTATGGAAGGGAGTGAGAGAGGTGGGACCCACACAGGGAAACGTGCTGTCCCTCTAAACCAGCCACCCACACTCTTCGTCGGTGCAATTATTACTGCCTTCAACGCACATTTCACTGTTCATCCAATCAATTTTATTTTTAATTTCCACCAAAATAGCTCAAAAAATAATAATAATAATAAATGCAGTAAAAATAAATAAATGCAAAATTATCACATTATTAATTTGTGTGCCTACCCACACTCTCTGCACCCCCATCGTTCTACATCTACCCCTCTCATACTCCAATTTAATGCACTGCTCCAAATTTATAATTTTTTTTCTTTTTTCCTCTATTATTTATTATTAATTTAATTAATTATTTCCGGGGATCAATGTAATTAATTCTTATTGCGTTTTACTTTTGTGGTTTATTTATTACTACTATCTTCTTTCCCTTTATATTGGAACTTATAATTAATGTTGTTATATTTAATCTAAAGCATTAATATCTTTTTGTGATCCATTATTATTATTATTATAGCAGTTATTAAATAAAGAACCAACTATTCCTAATTATGAATATGTAATAGAGATTATACTAATTTTGGCATGAATTAATTGAAATAAACATTTTTAAGATCTATTTGAATTTATGAAACTGCAAACTTGAAGTGAATTTTTTTTCCTAAAACGTTAATTTAAATACGCTTACGATATGGAATGTGTATAATGTTACCTAATTATAAATCTACATGTATTCATAAATTTAACTTGAAAACAGATTTTATAGGTAGCATTTAGTACTGTTAATGTACGAGTACTTTTAAAGATTTATAAATGAATGGTTATTTTTTATATGTTATATTTATTAAATATTCAATATAATTAATTATGATAATTTCATTGAATATTATTTTTATTGAATGTGAAATATTTATTGAATTTAATTAATGTACCAATCTTCATAAAAAAAAAGTTATAAATAAAACGTAATAAAATAATACCTAAACCTATGAGAATTTTGTTTTATAAAGTATTGGTATTACATTTACTACATATAATATTTAATATATTATTATATCTTTCCAAAATATATAATCTATAATATAAGAAACTTAACAAATAGTTTATATATATATATATATATATATATATATATATATATATATATATATATATATATAAACTATTTGTTAAGTTTCTTATATTATAGATTATATAAGTTTTAAGTGATGATGTTTCAAAATACTTGTCATACACACTTAAAACTTATATAAATACAATTGTATACGTAATGAAACACAAAATAGAAATTTAAAAGTTATGATATTTCAAATATTTTTATATTTGTATATGTTTTTGCATCTCATATATAGTTTAATCATGATAATTCACAACACCAAAATAAAATAAAGATAAAATTAGTGAAAAGAAAATTTTACAATATACTTAATACATCGAAAAAGAACAAATCATATTGAATCATAAGAATTTCCTTAAAAATTGATATATAAAGTTTAAATACCAAGTACATCATTCATATAAACCACACAATAATTTATTTTCAATCACAATCATTTTTATTTTATTTCAATTATACTGATTTCGTTTCAGTCATATTAAATGCATATACATCCATTTGCAATCCTAATACCTTTATTTATTATTAATCTTCACTGTTATGATTTCATTTCAATCATCCTATGGATTTATCATCTTCTAGAAGACTCATTCATCATTAAATATATCCCTATCAGATACTAACATATAATTTAAAGTGTAATACCCTAAAAAATAGCTCCAAAATAAAAATCAAAGTATAATTTAGATTTAAAGATAAATAAGATAATACCTAAAAAAATTTTAACAAAAATGTTGTTTCAATAAATAAAAATTAGTTATTAAGTTTTTATTTTTATAATAACAACCACTAACTATCCTAATAAGATATTATGTTTTATTCATATAAAAACTACTTACTCTCTCTAAAAAAGTTAATATTTCCCTTTTCTTCCTTCTCTTTAAAATTTTGTCTTCCTTCCTTATCAAACTAGGTTATTCCTAGATTTATAACATTGAGTCGAGAAATAATGTGTGATCAGATTCTTGAACAGAGTTAGGTAGATTATTCCTAGATTTATGACATTGAGTAGAGCAATAATGTGTGATCAGATTCTTGAACAGAGTTAGGTTGTCCGTGATTTTAGGTTTTTGAAAGTCCTTTGAGTATCTATACTCTATAGAGGTAAGGAAAGTCAGTTGTATGTTTTTTTTATAAATGTTTGTCTCTTTAGTAGAAATCTATCTATAGTGATGATATTTTAGTAAGGAAAACTAATTTAAATGTTTTTAATGGATATTGTAATTATTTATTTTATTAAATATGAATTGGATGAATTTGAATTAAATTGAATGAATGTTTACGTATGGTATGATGTAATATCAGTGTTTGTGGATTATGTGGTGTATGATCGAGACATAGTATCTTCAGGAAAAGAGATACCCGTGTTGAGATTATTAGAATGTGTATTGTTTAGGATTCGATCTATCCAATGATGTATCCTAACTCTATTGGTACATTGGATTCACATAGATGAAGATTACCAGTTAGCAAAGAGTCGAAGGAGGTTCATATGACCATGTCCGAGATTTGAAATATGAGCCAATCGGACTAGGACATATGGATTAACCTTGTGCATATGGGAACTGTACCGAAGGTTTGAGGAACTGATCAAGACAGACTGTATCCGAGGTTTGAAATATGAGATGATCGGAATAGATGGATGGTATATGACAGGTGCAAACCTTTGATTCTAACTCAATGCATGAGTCTTCTTCCGAAAGTAGAAAGTCTAGTGTCTCTGTATGTGAGATGAATTACGAAAGCTTGATTTGTTGTTGTTTGGTTGATATAGAAATTTAAGTTATGAAAATAGTTTTTTACAAAACTCTCTAGCTTACCTTTCTTTTTGTGTGGTGTTTGTTTTGTTTTTAAATTTGTGATGACCGTGTATTACACGGGAGCAGGAATTAACAAGTGGTGTGACTCTTTAGTGAGATGATGAAGAAGTTTACTTTTATTTTATTTTTTAATTGTACGAAGATATTTTTATTAAATCTTATGTAAAGAAGTATATTTTAAAATATATGATGAATGTATGGATATTTATATTTAGGTCTATTATATAATTTCTATGTGATATAGTTCCTACTATATGAAAAATATTGAATGTTACACAAAGGATCAGGATAAGTTTAAACATGTAATAGTGAATGTCTATTGCAGGTCTTGGTGTGTATAAACTCCCTTGTCACCTTTCTCACTACTTCTTAGTCTACATAATTTGGATCATTAATGAAACTAGAAGATCTCTAGTAAAACATATGTTTTTCATACTTAATATACAATCAAATAACAATTTATACATTATCTTTATTATATGACTTCAATTTCATTCACATTTCAGTATTTATCATCAATACATGTCATTCAATTCACATTTCATATCATTAAATAATTGTTTCAATGTCAAAAACAATATAATAAAAAATTTCATCACTCAACCTTTAATTTCATTATAAACATCCTTTCACATTTCAGTATTTATCATCAATACATGTCATTAAATTCACATTTCATATCATTAAATAATTGTTTCAATGTCAAAAACAATATAATCAAAAATTTCATCACTCAAAATTTAATTTCATTATAAACATCCTTACAAGACAAATTCAAACTCGGAGTTATTGAAAAGTTTAAAACTAGCTTCCCTTACTTAAAAAGTCTTATCACAAGGTAATTCCAAAGTCTAGAAGTGTTATAACTCCAAAAAATTAGGATCTAGAGTAAGTAATCTAAACATAACCAAAATTTGTATAATGAGTTGAGAGGACCACTTTTCTCAAATGATTCTTCAAAAATTAATAACCAAAACTAAAAAAAAAAATAGATAATAAAGGATTTTTAGAGTAAATAAGAATTTATTCTAGTTGAAAATCCAATCAGATAAAAATCATCTCTGACTTGTTAGTATGGATTGAGAAATTAAAGAGAAAGAGAAAGAGATGCACTCAGAATGACACAAAGGAGAGGTGCATAAGGGTTAAATTTCTAATCTCCCTCTCTCTCTTTTCTTTTTTTAATATTTTATTAAGAAAGTGTAACACTACCAAGTGAAGTTATAACTATATTCTAAATTACAATTTAATTGAACATTTAAATTATTTTTTACTATTATTTTGTATGTATTATTATTGTAAAATGTGGAATTTAATTAAATGTTTATTCTAATGTATTTAATTAAAATCAGATTAAATTGTGTTAATATTATTTGATATTTTATAAAATTAAACAATATTTTTTATTTTTTATTCTTCTACTAATTCTTTCAATTATTTAAAGTGCAACATATTAGTATTTTTTTGTATATTGTATTAATGATTATTTTTAAAATATTACATCAAGTTTCAATTTATATGTTGTAGTAGATGTCATCAATTATTCCGTGATAGAGATCATGTCATTTGAGTTATTATGCTTTTAAGTAAAAAAAAATTATATTTTGACTGGTAGTTATAACTTTTAACCTAATAGTAAAGACTCGATTCAAAAATTAATATCATAATCAATGACAATTTCGATTTTGAGAAGAATAATTCATAAAAAGAAATTGTTATATATTTCTAACAAATATAAAAGAATGTTAATAATTTATTCTTAAAATTATTTATTTACCTTTTATATTGTATTGTATTTATTAAATATATAATATTGAGTGTAATATTATCATTAAACATTATTTGATTGAATACAAAATATTTATTAAACTTAATCAATGTTAATTTTTTTATGTAATTTATTATATTTGTATGTATAGAATATATTATTAAATGAGAAATAAACATGAAAAATTATAAATCAAGATAGCTTTAAAAATGATTTGCTAAAACTTATTTTAGAAAAGAAAATGGTTTTAGTATTCATTACGATACACTTGATTGATTTGAAAGCTTGGAAGAAAATCATATATTATTTTTTCTTTCCCTGTGCAGTGCAGGGAGAGATTCTTCTCTTTCTCTTTAATGACAATTCTCTGTGTGCCTCAACCCAAGTTATTTCTAATCCCTTCTTAATCAATAATTTTTATAATGTGTTATTGTAATAAAAGTTGTTGACTTTATCAGATTTATCAATTATTGCGTCGTCTTTTTCTAACATTCTTATAGAGAAAAAAAGCATAAACTCTCTCTCTCTCTCTCTCTCTCTCTATATATATATATATATATATATATATATATATCCAATTTATAGCTTATACAATAATATTAACTCTATTTTGTTCACGCCTCAAATTTTCAGCAACCTTACACCATTTTATATTTCTATCTTTCCTTATAATAATAGGAAAATGTTACTTTGACACTCCTCTTTCTCTTACTTCTGTTTGACACTCTGACGTATCAAATGCAATCTCGTGTGACAATGAGAGAGAAAATTGCATTTGCTTTGGCTTACGTGGATTAGGTTTGTCCTTTTGCAAGAGTGTTTTTGTCATTTGCATTTTGAAAATGTAGGGCAATTTGAGAGGGAAAACCAGATCTGATCTCTCATTTCACTCATTCTCCCGCGTGCTGAAGGAGAGAGAACAGAGAAAAACAAGGCTATCTATGTGTCAGTTCATCCCACCCTATCTATGTGGTTCACTACGTACAATTAAGTGGTTTGCTACGTTGACAGTTGCGACACCCATATTTAAAGCCCCAAATGTCAGTTTATCCAACTTTATTTATGTGGTTCGTTACATATATTTAAGTGGTTTGTTACGTTGACAGTTGTGACACCCGTATTTAAAGCCCCAAATGTTAGTTTATCCAACTTTATCTATGTGGTTCGTTACGTACATATAAATGGTTTGTTACGTTAACAGTTGCGACACTCATATTTAAAGCCCCAAATGTCAGTTCATCCCACCCTATCTATGTGGTTCGCTACGTATATTTAAGTGGTTTGCTACGTTGACAGTTGCGACACCCATATTTAAAGCCCCAAATGTTAGTTTATCCAACTTTATTTATGTGGTTCGTTACGTATATTTAAGTGGTTTGTTACGTTGACAGTTGTGACACCCGTATTTAAAGCCCCGAATGTTAGTTTATCCAACTTTATCTATGTGGTTCGTTACGTACATATAAGTGGTTTGCTACGTTAACAGTTGCGACACTCGTATTTAAAGCCCCAAATGTCAGTTCATCCCACCCTATCTATGTGGTTCGCTACGTACATTTAAGTGGTTTGTTATGTTGACAGTTGCGACACTCGTATTTAAAGCCCCAAGTGTCAGTTTATCTAACTTTATCTATGTGGTTCACTACGTACATATAAGTGGTTTGCTACGTTGACAGTTGCGGCGCCCGTATTTAAAGCCCCAAGTGTCAGTTCATCCCACCCTATCTATGTGGTTCGTTACGTACATATAAGTGGTTTGCTACGTTGATAGTTGCGACACCTGTATTTAAAATTTGTCGTCCTTAATAAGTGGTAATGAAAATTGAATTAAGACATTAAATACACCAATGTCCACGTGGTTGCCTGAGTTAATGTATGCAGTTCGATGGGTATAACTTTTGGATAAAAGTATTAAAGTTGGATATAAACTTAGTATATTTGACAATGAATCCATTATGAACAAACATGATAAGCCAACTAAGTCACATTTAAATGAACTTCAGCCATACCATTACAGATGTGATTTGAACATTTACCCAAGAAAGAACAACATTGTTTCGTTTATAATATACACTTAATTATTAAACTTTGACAATATATTCGTTCGATGAATGTTATCCTCATGGGTCACCCATCTGTCAACTAACTCTTCCCTGAAATGTTGGATCTCTTTCTAAAAATAACAACCTTCCCTCCTCTTAACCCAACGTGTGTATAACTCTATCAGCAATTTCGTGCTCAATTTGACTTTGCCTTGAAAGTACATCAACCATGCAAAAGGAGTGTTGGCAACAGAGGCCTTAAGTCTTCCTTAAGCATTGTATTAGCAAGTCTCAGATATGTTGTCCTACAATAATGTCGGACAGAAAGTCCACATAATACAACAAAAACAATAATCATTTATGCTAAAAAAATACAAGTAATCATAATTTTTAAATAATTAACATCGACATTAGAACAAATACCTTTGATCCAGAACTTAGAGCAGTTGTCATTGTTATGCTTGCAAAAGACATGTCAAGAAACAAATTATGTTATTAGTCAATACGTAGCGTGTAGTGAAAAAAATTGCAGCATGTGGAGCACTAAGTGGTTAGCCCAGGTCACATAAGTGATTCGTTGTGTGTAATTTTGGAACACACACATGTGTCTCAGGGGTGAAATGTCTAAGTGGTTAGCTCAGTTCAAATAAGTGGTTCGCTGTGTGTAGTTTTGGAACACACACATGTGTCTCAGGGGTGGAATGTCTAAGTGGTTAGCTCACTTCAAATAAGTGGTTTGTTGTATGTAATTTTGGAACACACATACGTGTATCAGAGGTGGAATGTCTAAGTGGTTAGCTCAGTTCAAATAAGTGGTTCACTGTGTGTAGTTTTGGAACACACACGTGTCTTAGGGGTGAAAACACTAAGTAGTTAGCTCAGTTCAAATAAGTGGTTCGCTGTGTGTAGGTTTAGAACACACACACGTGTCTCAGAGGTGAAAACACGAAGTGGTTAGCTCAGTTGAAATAAGTGGTTCGTTGTGTGTAGTTTTGGAATACACACATGTGTCTCAATGGTGGAAGGTCTAAGTGGTTAGCTCAGTTCAAATAAGTGGTTCGTTGTGTGTAGTTTTGGAACACACACATGTGTCTCAGGGGTGGAAGTCTAAGTGGTTAGCTCCGTTTAAATAAGTGGTTCGCTGTGTGTAGTTTTGGAACACACATACGTGTCTTAAGGGTGAAAACACTAAGTGGTTAGCTCAGTTCAAATAAGTGGTTCGTTGTGTGTAGTTTTGGAACATAAACACGTGTCTTAGGGGTGAAAACACTAAGTAGTTAGCTCAGTTCAAATAAGTGGTTCGTTGTGTGTAGTTTTGGAACACACACATGTGTCTTACGGGTGGAATGTCTAAGTGGTTAGCTTAGTTTAAATAAGTGGTTCGCTGTGTGTAGTTTTGGAACACACACACGTGTCTTAGGGGTGAAAACACTAAGTGGTTAGCTTAGTTCAAATAAGTGATTTGCTGTGTGTAGTTTTGGAACACACACACGTGTCTTAGGGGTGAAAACACTAAGTGGTTAGCTGAGTTCAAATAAGTGGCTCGCTGTGTGTAGTTTTGGAACACACACATGTGTCTCAGGGGTGGAATGTCTAAGTGGTTAGCTCAGTTCAAATAAGTGGTTCGCTGTGTGTAGTTTTGGAACACACAGACGTGTCTTAGGGGTGAAAACACTAAGTGGTTAGCTCAGTTCAAATAAGTGGTTCGTTGTGTGTAGTTTTGGAACACACACATGTGTCTCAGGGGTGGAATGTCTAAATGGTTAGCTCAGTTCAAATAAGTGGTTCGCTGTGTGTAGTTTTGGAACACACACACGTGTCTTAGGGGTGAAAACACTAAGTGGTTAGCTCAGTTCAAATAAGTGGTTCGCTGTGTGTAGTTTTGGAACACACACGTGTCTTAAGGGTGAAAACACTAAGTGGTTAGCTCAGTTCAAATAAGTGGTTCGCTGTGTGTAGTTTTGGAACACGCACATGTGTCTCAGGGGTGGAATGTCTAAGTAGTTATCTTAGTTCAAATAAGTGGTTCGATGTGTGTAGTTTTGGAACACACAGCAAGAAACCATTTTTTTCGTGTACATGCATAGCCAACAAGCAAGAGCAAACCATGTGAACAAACCCTAGACCATAAACGAAGCAAGGTTTGACACCATCAACCCAGAACACATCAAGAAACCATTTTTTTCGCGTACAGGTATAACCAGAAAGCAAGATCAAACCATGTGAGGAAACCCTAAACCATAAACGAAGCAAACATCGACACCAGCAACCTAGAACATAGCAAGATCTTATTTTTCACATACATGCATAACCAGCAAGCAAAACCAAATCATATGAACAAATCCTAAACCTTAAATGAAGTAAACATCGACACACAACAAACATGTTTCACACCAAAAAACCTTAGGGTTTAGGGTCAATACCAACAATGCAAACGGTAAAGCTTCGACAGTGGATTGGCGGCCGGAAAACGAAGGCGACAGTGGAAAACGAACGAGATGGTGGCAAAAGGAACGAGAATGTTACTGTTTCCTCTATTCTCTCTCCTTCAGAGCAAGCGGGGGTAATGAGTACAATGAGAAATGAGATATGCTTTTCCCTCTCAAATTGCCCTGTATTTTCAGATGACAAATGACAAAAAACACCCTTTGGAAAAAGACAAAGATAAACCACGTAAGCCAAAACCATTCGCGTTTTCTCTTTCATTGCCACGCGAGACAGCACTGCCACGTCGGAGTGTCAAACGGAAGTAAGAGAAAAACCAGTGTCAAAATAACATTTTCCTATTCACTCATGAAACTTATCATTTTCTTTCTCTTTCTTTCCTACTAGTATGTGAAGTGTGAAAATACTTACTTTTTAAAATTATTCTTATTTACTAACATTTGGTTATTAAGAATATAACTATGTGATTTCTAATAATGAATCAAAAAGCAACGATAAAAAAAATGGTATTAATTTGATTATTATAGGAATGTAGAACAAAAGAAAAGAAAAACTCACCTTGGTAATGAAATAAAAACTGAACCAAAATAAACCAAATCCTTTGTCTTCCTTACTTCATCTCATCCAACCAAAGACAATTACTTTCTGTACCTTCATATTTTCTTCCAATACCCTCATTTTTTAAAATACCCATTATGCCCTTGATGATTTATATCTTTTCCTGTTTTTGTGCTTATTAGTAATCTTGTGAAATTTTGGTAGCAACAATTATGGCAGATGCAACAAATAGTTAATAGTTCTTGCTTTTTTTATCCTTATCCCATAAACCAAATGATTAAGCAGAATTTATAGTTGTGGTTGATGTAGCATACAAATGCAAGTTAATATCACTTTTCGAATACAACAATTTGCAAAACAAGAATATGGAAAATGGTTAATATCACTTCTAAAAGCAATGATCCTTGCAAAGAGAGCAAATAAACTTTAGGACTCAACAATTTATAACTAAAAAAATTTGATTTCAAATTAATCAATGTGGAAGAAAAAAAATAATTATGAACTACATAATCTCAAAGTGAAAGAGTTATTATCAAATTGTGCAATTGTGCAATGTGACATATATTTTCAGATTATACAGTCCATAAGTGAAAAAATTAATTGTGGATAATTTACAGAAGTAAAATTTTAATTTCGTATCTGAGAATTCAAAAATAAAGAGAAAACAATTTTAACTTATACAATCTAAAATATAATCCTGATTCTTTAACTTTTAATAATTCAAACTTCTTTTATATTTTTCATTTTGAAATCTAAATCCTAAATTTAAAATCCTAAATATTTCTCATGAAAGAACATTTATGACATTTTTCACTATGTATAGAGATGTAGGAAAAAGTACAAAGTTATTCAATCAAATCATACTACACTTGCATTCCACACTATTTATTTATTTTTAGGCTTAGACCCATATTTCAACCAAAGATATTTAGGCTTTCGAACCCATTTAGGTTATCGAAGTGTGAAAATTATTATTCACATTGTATACTTATTGTATAAAAAAAGTATTGCCATTAGTATGGGATATTAGGAAACTTTGATTAATTTTTAATTTTTAAATATTCAATAACTCAAAAGCATGATAAAATATTATGTAATAGACAAAAATCATAAAAATTAAAATTGATAAAATGAAAATAAGTTAAACTAAAAGAAAATTGAAAATTTAAATTCTAAAATATATTAATCTAAATAAAAATAATCTATCAATTTATTAAATAAAGATAAATATGGTAAGCAAATTAAGTATATTTATTAAAGTTTAAGTTTAAAGTATAAAATGTATTGTTATCACTTCTTATTCTACATACACTTTATTAAAAACAAACAAAAATAAAAATTAAGAAATAATAAAGAAAAAGGAAAATTTATTACTATAACAAATATAACATGTCGTTTTAGAGTTATATCATTTAATATTCATTCATAATATTTGTCACACTTTTATATATATATATATATATATATATATATATATAAACATATTGTAACAAAATAAAAATATAAAAGAAGTAATAAAATTATTTTCTAACTCTTTAGTCTATCTTTACTGATATTGTCCTCATGCAACATCATATATTCACTTATAACACACTATCATTAATTTATAAACAAAACACAAACTACAAAACATGGTAAGATAAAATTTTAAAACAAAAAACTTATACATGAATTTCATCATATACACACATCTCAATTACAACTCGTCCATATATTTTAATGGACTCAGTTTTAATTCAAATATTAATATTCATCAAAACCAAGTGTCTAAATCTAAACCTAATTGACTATCCTTTTTGTATCATAACGGATAGACATAAATATGACGACACTTTGATTCTATCTCTAGAAGACTGTGAATTGAATTAGACTAAGAGATCTGCACCTGTCATACTACTTTCATAAAATTAACATCACAATAAAGCTACACAATAGTAACTAGTCCATTCGTATGATAGTATAAATTCATTATGACATACTAGACATAGTTATTTTCCACATCGTAGACTAAGCCACATGAACCTTCTTCGACTCTCACCACCTAATATTTTTTGCTATGTGAGTACAATATCGGTAGAGTTAGGATATTCTCATTTAGTCCCAAAATCAATACATAACCTAAGCATCTCAACATGGTATTTCATTCCCAAAAATAACTATCTCTACAACATACCACATATTATATCACAACCAAATCCTCACATATTTTCATTCATACATACACATCCAACTTAATTTAAATGTTAATAAATTGAAATTTATCAACCATTATATCATAATAATGTTCAAATACAATGTAGAAAGATAAACCAATCTTAGTATTTAGAGATATTTAAAAACATGTTTCTTCAAGGTTTATAAAACACTCTTTCACCTAGCGAGCACTTAACTTTGCCAACGAATTAAGCACGTGTTACAATTTATCCAACCACCATTTTGCTCGCTCAACCAAAGGCGTTAGCATAAAAGTCGCTCAGTGAGCCAAACAATTGTCCAATGATACTCCATTGGAAGTTTTTCATAAAATTATTTCACTCAACGATAATTGACTTGACCAACGACCAAAACAATGAGAAGTTTTACTTAAAAAACTCACCCAACGACTAAAGCTCTTAAGTTTTTAATTCAAAGAAATTTCATCCTGTGACCAAACCATGGGGAGTTTTTTATTTAAAAGGTTCATTCAATGACCAAAGCTCTCGGGTTTTTAATTAAACAAATTCTGCCCAACAAACATATGGCTCATCTAATGAGTCTGTATAAAAGTTAGTGTTTTTTTTACAATGTAGTTCAAGATATGTTTTTCAATTCATTTTTTACCTATCATTGAATAAAATACTTCAAACTAACCACAATTTGAACCTAATATTCCTATATAGTATTCTAGCATAAAACTGATAAAAGACACAACATTTCAAAATCATTCAAAAATCAACAAGTTCATTTTAAGCTCAAATCAAATCATCTCACAAACCCTCCAAAATACATCAATGTGATCATGTCACTTTCACATCTAGATCATCTATCCTAAAGTACTATTGAAAACTAGAACCAGCTTTCCTTACCTATTTAGTTTATTCAACATCAGACCAAAAGCTTTAACTCCACAAAATTCATAGGAAAGTTGATCATGTATACATAAAGTTTTGATCAATGATATTGACATATATTATGATTTTCGACTAGCAAAGACCTATCTTAGCTCTAAAAACACTAAGTCCAACATGTTTTTCCTTGTTTCAAAATTGACTCAAGAAAAAAGATAAAGATAAATTTACTCTAAAGAAAAATTGTTCTGATAGTCTTGTTATAAGTTTTCATTTAAAATTCTTATAAGAGGCTCCATCTTAAAAAGATGAATGAAATTTTCAAGTTTTTAGAAAAAAAGAAAAAAATAATAAAAATAATTTTAGAGAGATAATAAAAAGCTTGATTAATTAACTTTTTTTTCTTTCTGTTTTAACCTTCTTCACTTAAATATAGAAATGTTTATGGTGTATTTCAATTGTACAACCTTTTTTTAAACAAATTAAAATAATAAAATTAATCAAGTAGGCAGACAATAAAATAAAGAAAGGTGAGTTTAAACTAAAATCTAATTTCTTTCAAATATCTAATAAATTCACATCCTTTTATAAAGTCTAATTTAAAAGGAGTATTTTTTCAATAAGTTGAGTCTATAATAACTTTTGTCTTAATTATTTTTACATTAAAGTATTTTTAACAAATACAAAGAAGAGAGTGTGTTTACACATGTTCAGAAGAGAGGAGATTATTAATGATAACAATAGTTTTCACTTTAGTAAATTAAATAATTGAGTTTTGTGAATAGTAATATTTTACTAAAAAAAATACTAAATCTGACTATTTTTTCTTTGAATGTAGGACAAGTTTTGACAAAGTATTAAAAAATCATTAATTGAAAATAGACCAGATTCATTCGAATAAAACAAATGATAAAATAGTTAATGTTTAAATTATTATAAAGTTTTGAATGAAATGAATAATAAATATGAGTGATTGGCAGCTTCAAAGTAAAACCAAAGAGCACAAAACATTGCATGTTAGATTCACACATTACACGGTTTCTGCCCGTGGCATTTTCGTCTTTCTCCCTTTCTCTCACTGTTCTTCTTCCTTCTTTCTTCTCTTTCTCTCACTTCTCTTATGAATCAATCTCTCATCTCCAACAACCACACATGCATCACCGTCAGGTATGTTCATTCCGTGTTTTCAATTCTGGGCAAGTTTCAAATTCTGAAACACTTAATCGGACTTAAGCAAAAGAAAAAAAAATTATAGTAATTGGAGATAGTTCTAGTTCAGCTTGATTTGTGACCCCATTTTCGGGTAATGGAAAAGGGTAGTCTTGTTATTGTTGTTTTTGTTTTAAATTTTTCATCTTGCTTGTGTTGTGGATCTTTGACTTGAGTTGAAGATTTTTAATTTTTTTCCTTAACCTCTTTTCAGCTGTTGTTCTGGGTGAATGCTGCTACCCTTTAAGGTATTAAATCTGTCTCTGTCAAAATAGATTCGAAGTTTCTCTCTTTTTTTTCTTTTTTGGATTGTTGGTGGAGCAGATTTTGTGATCTGGGAATTTGGTTATCTTTTTCGGTTAAAATATTTAATGGGGTTAGGTTATCTGAGAATTTAAGATGGGTTATGTTTTGTCTTGTTTTTTGATTTGCATGTTGCTAAATGTTATTGCTTTACCGACAGTTATTCTTTGAATGATAGAATATTTGTGTTTGTTCATGTGACTAGTCAGTTGCTGAAGGCTTGTTTTTCTATTCCCTACAGGTTTTTGACTGTATAGCTGGACTGTTTCTTGTACTTTTCTTGGCTTTTGCCTCTTTCTTGGAGGGTTTATGGGGTTCTTCCTTTGCTAAATCTTGTTTGCCTAGGTTCTTCAGTTGGGATGAAACATGAAGACTTCAGTTTGATTTTGCAATAGAGGGATATCGGTGTTCAGAAAAGTCAAGTTAGCATTGAGATTCAGAATAAAGAGAAGGAAAATTGGTGTAACTTTTCTGATTTGTTGGTGTGGTATTGTGAAGGAGTTTGTTTGCAATCCGACTAGGGATATTGTTTACTGATTTCACGATGGATTCAATTCAAAATAAAGTTTATTACTGTTGTGTTTCTAAGGGTAACACGGTCCTCTATGTTTATAGTGGTGGAGACCTGGAAGTTGAGAATGTTGCAGCCTTGTGCTTGGAGAGTGCTCCTCCTTTCCACAGGTGGTATTTTGAGACAATAGGTAAAAGGACTTATGGTTTTTTTATGGAAGATGGGTATGTTTACTTCACAATTATTGATAAAGGTCTTGGTAACTCGGTAGTTCTGCGGTTTCTGGAGCATGTTAGAGATGAATTCAAGAAGCTGGCTAGAAAAGGTTCAAGAGGGATTTTGCCAAACATGAACTCAAATCACTTTCAGGAAAAACTGGTTCCTGTCATTCGCAGTCTGATCACTTCACTGGAGAGTGTTTCTCATGGTAGTAGTAATTGGAGAGATGATACTTGCATGTCTTATCAAGTGGATCTGTCTCCATCACCAAGTAGTTTGAATGGACAAATTGAGGGTGCTAGTTCAACAAAAGCACCATTATTGGGAAAATCTAACAAGCCAGATAAGAAGAAAGTAAAGGATCATGTGATTGCCATGAGAGATGTTGAGTTGGAGGAGCATAGAAAATCTACTGATAGAGGAGCAAGGGCTGATTCAGGCAATCTGGATGGTGTAAGCCAAGGTGGTGCAGGTTCATCAGTCTCTTTGCAAAAGGATATGGGTTCAATGAGGATAAGATCAGCCCCTCAAAACATTCATAAGAAATGGTGGCGCCAAGTACGCATTGTTTTAGCTATTGATGCAGCTGTGTGTATAATATTGTTTGTCATCTGGTTAGTGATATGCCATGGTGTATCCTGCATAAGATAGAATTTGAAGTTCTCGTGTGACTGAATTTGAATCACTATCATATGGAACTTGACGTTGATCGACAACAGAAATTTGGCTTCATCAACAGGGCATGCAGATGGAAGTTACATACTGGTCATGTTGATTAGATCAATAGTGTTATTTGCAGGCATGTGCTTCTTGTCACCCATATGTAGGCATTTTAATTTGTCGAGTCTACTGTACAGTTTCATTACTTTTAGTCACTGTACTTGTATATGAATTTTGCAAAGATTTTAAAGGGTTTTGATTGGCCTGTTTCTATAGATTTTTTTCTCTAAATAGATAACTGGATTCTAATATATATAGATGACCAATATTCTGAAATCTCAAGGTATGCTGAGACCACCTTTTATAGCTTAGATATTGTTGCTCACTGCTCAAAATATATTCTTTTATGGTATATGTCTAAATAAGTAATGGAGTTTTGAGAACTGCAAGCCATAAATTAGCAGTTCAAGAAAATTATAGATCATTAAGTATGTCACAGAAATGTAGCTGATGTTGTATTCAAGATAACTTGTTCCAGAAGTTCAGTTGTGATTTCGTTTACTATTTTTCCATAGTGTGAGGTTGTGATTGTATTCCTAGAAATTCAGTTGTCTGCCTAGAAATCCAGGGTAGTTTTGCAAAGGAAAAAGTAAGTTTGAGTTTAATCTTAGAATTTTTGCTGTTGATGCAAAGCTCTACATTATACATCATGAAACAAAGGAATAAATAAATGGACAAATTAGTCTGGCACAGTCGTGCTTGCTTGAGTGATAACTTGCAAAATAATGCTGCTTCCCCCCCCTGCTTTTTGTTGTAGATGAAGTGGATCAACTTGCTTGTGTAGTTGAGAAATTTGTTATATTTTCCCCAGAGCAAAACCTTATTGATAAAGTTATCTTCTTGTTTGTGCCATTACCCTTTCATTTGATTGTTTCTTGAAGATAATAGCATAGCATGGCTGGCTCTTGATTTGAAACTCTTTGGATTTTATCACAGCAAAAATCCAACTTAAGAACCTACTTGTAGCTCTTCAAATGTTTCTTTACTTCTTATGATCTTGACATGGTTTTTCTCACCTCTTACTGCACTGTAGTAAAACGTTTCCATGTAAAAATATATCAATAAAGTTCCCGTTAATTCCATGAATACCCCATGGATAAAAAAATTAGCACATAAAGTTGAACCGATTTGTTGAAGGATTTGATTGGTATTGTCCATATATATACTGGGAATGATGTCATCTATGCAAATGACCGAAGGACAATTTATAAGATGGATTAAACATTTTACATTTACCATCTTGTTTAACTACACTCAGCAAAGTTGGTTATGTTATGCCTATGAAGAAGTCTCGATTACTTGTGAACTTTGACTACAAGTTAAAATAATTTTTTTAGTGTTTTTTTTTATGGCTTGTTATGTCACAGAAGAAGGATTCAAAGATTCAGAATTTCAAGTCTGTGACCAGTCAGAGAATCAGTATTATCTTTTTCATTATCATGACATCAATAGATTGACTTGCTTGGTTCATAAAAGCTCAAGGATGGTGTCATGTGTCCATCTAAAATTTACTTTTCATTTCAAAGTTTTAGTTTATCTTGTTTCAATTACCTTTTTTGTTCCATACGACTCAAAAGTCCAAAATCTAGAATATCCCTTAAAGGGTAATTTACTCAGAACTTACCAAATTCTTTTCAAATGAAAACTCAGTAAAAAAATTGTATGGATGTTGTAGAAGCTAGGAATACAACTTTGCACACTCTTTTTTTTGTTAAAAAAATCTTCTACTAGATATGATGTCTGTGCTGTCCATATTTGATTATATTTTATATTTTTTTTATGATCTTTGAAATATTCTCTTTCTGTTTTTAATGAATTGGATGAAACGTCTATAGAAAATTTATTCTGTTGACTGGTTCGCTATAAAGATGAAGTCAAATTGCAGAAGTTGGTTTGATGGCTGGAGCTGTGCTTACTATTGGTTGTACCATTTCCTTGTCACATTTAATAAATTAGGTATCCAATGCTGGTGAAATTATTTATGCATAATAATTCAACTATTGATCTGGATAAGGACCAATATTTGTTATTAGTTTATATAAAGTAAAAAAATTCAGGTTCATAGCTAGGATTGGATTTGGCTAAATTTATCATTTAACTTGATCCAAATTACAGCCAAACTAGTGAAACATGCATTGGTTTAACATTTATGCATGTCAAAACTTTTAAGAAATTTCTCCATCACAATCTTCTACAGCATTCTTTAATGATATTTATTGTAAGAATTTTCTTCACTGTATTCAAGTCTATTATGGACTTTCATCTTTTCTAACAACTCAGATATAATTAATCAACAAACACAAGTGATCTATGGAGGTATTTTTGAACTTAAGTTGGGTTAAGAATAGGTTAAATCTTTTTTTTTTTCTCATAGAACACATTAGGTTTTCTTGTTATAATATTATAAAATCACTTGGTTAGTTCATAAAAATTTCTTCTTCAACCAATATTTATATACTATATTGATTAATTAAGATAATAAAGATTTTTATCTCAACATCAAACCTTGCTGTATATCTTCAGATGAAAGGTTCCAAATGAATGAAAGGATTTACTTTTAGAACATATTTCAATTACAATGCATAGGATCTTTACGTAGTACAATTCTTTGGTAGCATCTTGAATGATATTAATGTCAAAAGTTGTAGACAGATTTGTATTAACATAAAGTTTCAGATTTACTCCTAATTATGATGTTGGTGTCAAAAGTTGCGTCCATAGAGCTATCTTCTCTTTTACTTAAGTACTTTTAATCTAATTTTTATTGAGACAGATTAACTTTAAAATCATTATAAAATATTTCATTGAAGCATGATATTTATTCATGGGAAAATGTCAAAATTTTATTTTTACATAATACTTTTATTTAACAAAAGCTATATTACTGACATGAACATTACACACTTGTATTATCAATGTGATGTAATATATTAATATTTAATGTACTAATAAGATACATTTATTGTATACCAATAAAAGTACTCATTAATTAATATAATATACTATATGTAATGTTAATATTAACCTATGTTAAAAATTTAATTTTTATCGAACAAAAAGGAAGAAGTAATTATATTAAATATTTTTATAAAAGGACTTAAACCAAACTATTTTCAATAAAGTAATTGTGCTGACTAAAAAAAATCAAGATCGAGATTTGGAGTGTGAATGATGGACCTTGAATCCATTTTCATGCCATAATAATTTATTTTGTATATGTTTTATCCAAGCAAATTCACAAGTATATTATGTCTTTCGGACAAATTTCATAATAATAAGAAAAAAGAACTTTTCATTTCAAGATAATCATATCAGTCTCACATCAGACACCACTCAGTGATGATAGATTTTGATGAATTTAAAAAAAAAAAGCTGCACTGTTCATTTACCTGCGTGAATAAGAGCTTTTGGTAGAAAAAATAACATTGTCAACATCAACTTTTAAATAAATATGAACAAAAACAAAAATTTTCAGTTTTTTTGTCAAATTTTGTTGTTGCTGTATACATGTTTTTGGATATACTATATAGATGAGACTACTATCGTTTTATTATATTTTTACTGCATTCTATTAACAACAACTTTTCTTTCTATCTGTATCTTTAAAAATCAGAAAGTTGATTAATAAAACTATAATTAATCCCTTTCATTAGTTTTTTGTCCAAAAATTCACTTCAAAACCTAATTCTCCATTCAACTAATATTGTATTTATATATTAGAAATGATTGCTTTCATGTTTTAACATGTATATATGTTGATTTTGTTATAAGGTTATGTTAAAAATTATATTTAGTAGAATTGCCAGAAGTATATAATTCTTAACATGTTGATTTGATACACACACACTTTGATTATATTTAATATATATTTTTTATTTATTGATTTGTTAATAACATATATTTGTTATTTAATGGAAAATGGTTTCTTTGTTCAAGTTTATCCATAGAAACTACACCAATATTGAGAAGTACTAAAAAACCTTGTGACACAGTTGGTTATTATAATTAGCAGACTAAATTGTTGACCATGCAAAGTGAAAAGCATGATGATGCATGTTCTAAGATATTGAAAGAGAAGTTTGAATTAGGTTTTATTTTGTGCTTGAATAAGAGGTTGGCACTTTGTCTGGTGTTTTTGGAGGAGTTATTGGAGTGAGGAGTGTTGAAATGAAAGAGAAGACAAGAGTGAGACATGAACTTTGTCCCCTCCAAATAAGTAATGAAAACTGAGACTTCCAAATTCAATAACTGTCACATGGAAGATAGTTCTTAGTAATTTCCATCAAATTTACACATAAATAATAAATCTTATAGTCTCCATGTCTTGTTTACAAGATGCTTTACCTCACTCAATCATGCAGGCATCCATGTATATATATAATGCACATCACACTTTATTTCACAGGGTTATTATTATTATTATTATTATTATTATTATTATTATTATTATTATTATTATTATTATTATTATTTTACATATATATTGCCACCACTTATGATGATAATGTATCTCCTTGGTTCATGTCAAACCAAACTAGGTTTCACATGTTATGGTGTTCAAGATAAAATCATATGAAATTAGGTTTTGGCTATATGATGAAATTTTGAGCCAAGATATATATATCTCACAAGTTTGGATCCTTTTGGACTGGTTGTGAGAGTTAATCTAGGCTTGAATTCAACTTAAAATGTTGTCATAAAGTTCTTGATGGTATAAGTATTTTAATATATATATATATATATATATATATATATATATATATATTTCATAATTATATATTATAATTAGATAAATATTCTATTAAAAATAATTACTCATTATCTCAACAAAAATTAGTTATTGATAAAATTGGTGAATACTTCAAATATATGTAATATTTGATACTATAATAAAACTACCATAAAATTGTTACTTTTATGATAATTACTTAAAAAACATATTTAAGGAGGTATATAATTAGTTTACAATAAAACTATTTATTTTATATATTATCTTAAAAAGGATGATCATTGCGTCAAATGAGGATCAATGTTTGATGATGAAAGTATAATTAAGACCACTCATCCATTTCCATGAGATGATGAGCACAACATGCATTTTCATAACTTTCATTGTTAATTCTTCCTTTTCTTCCATCTTTATCTTTTCTTCTTTTTTATAAAAGGTTCTTTGTATTATTTGGTTAGGGTTAATTTTGTTTATTCCAGCTAGCTATAGTTTGCTTTCTGTGTGGTTGGTCTTATTTACTAGCAATTCATCATTATTACACATTCAAGTAAAAGCATAGAAAGGAATTCTTTTTTTCTTGCTTTAGGGTTTATTTATACATCTTTCTTCACAATGCAACAAGTGGCAAAGAAGGGCTAAAATTTTGCTAAATTCTCGTGAGTTTTGTGACCTTTACATCACATGCACCACTCTTTTTCCATTAATGAACTAAATTTATGTCTAGGGCTAACTAATCTTCCCACATGAACTTGATGGCTATTGGAGTGTCAATTCCACGTGAAATCTTTCATAATTTAATGCATTTCTTTAACACATTTTGCCCTCTGGGATAAACACAGATCCATTCAAATTTTTATATTACTACGGTTGGTTGTTATTAATCAATTTATAAGCTTACTGAAAAGTAACATTAGGTATGAGTCAAATCAAAAACATCACCAAACCTATAAAAAAAAATAAAATGTCTGAATTATAACATCTCCAAAAACATTATATGTGTATTTAGATACAAGTCATGTTTCTTTACTGTAAACATTATAGAATATATAAAGTTGATAAATGGTCATGCTTTTTCTAAATTTGTGATTCATATGTATAAGAAAGAATATTTTTTGAGTAAAGTAAAGTTTTGAAGATGTATATTGAATTTTTAGTTAGGAGAAGTGAGGAAAGAGAAAGAGAAAAATAAAGATGTGTTTGGCAAAAGAAAGTGATGCAAATGCTCCCTATATTCAAACAAGCCATGCAAAATTGTTGCTCTGAATTGTCAAGTTATCAGAAAAGAATTGTCAGCAGATCCTATGAGAGACACTTGGTCCACCACAAAAGCCAACTAGGTCAAGCTTAAAGGGACCATGCATATATATATATATATATATATATATATATATATATATATAATTGGCTAAATGTCTCGTAGTTCACTTGGCTCACACATAGTATGAAGTACTACTAAGAATAAAGATTGAATTAATATTCTAAAAAGAATTACAACACTAAAATAGATGCAAAGTTATAATATAAAATGTGATGTCAAAATTGTTTCTTTGACTTAGTTATTGACATGGATATTAAATAAAGTTGTTCTTACATTAATAAATTGTTAGATAGTGGTATAATAGATTTACGTTAAGAATGAATTGAATTTAAACTTGATAATACTATGCTTGGGAATGTTTGAGAAATTGCAACATCTTTGAAAATGATTAAACTTAGAAAAAATTATATAATATTTAGTATGTGGAGTTCTTGAAAATTTCTGTTTTAAAAAACTACTCACCTTGATAGTTAAGTTACTGTACCACAAGATTTAATATAAAAAAAAATGTATAAAATTAAAGATACAGTAAGTGTTTGGGTAACAAATTCAGGGTGTGAAAGAAAATAACGCATCAATGACCAAGATGATTAATATTTTATAGAACAATGTAATTAATTAGGATTAAATTATTTAATTTTAAAAAAACTGTAATTCGAATTGCACCAACTTATCATGTTACTTTGTATCAGTTATTGAATCACTTAATGAATAAAATAATAAAAGATAAAATCTTATAATAAAATGAAAGGAAGCTAATAAATATCAAAATTACATAATTATAAATGCCCATAATAGATTAATCTATTTAAACTTAAAGTAATTTTTTTTTGAAATAGTAATACTTGAGATAAAATTGACTATCCATGTGCTTTGAGAATGTTTATGAACGAAGAATGATCTATCTCATTGTTTGAAAATGAGATTATATTTAACTTATTGTAAGAATCACAAACTTTAGTGGCTTGAAAAACATTTCATCAAATTTTATAGTTAGAGTGCAAATATTCTTAGAAAGAAGAATTATTGTTGGATGAGTTGTGAAAAGAGCATGTTCCACACGTCTTATGTAATTATAGTGAATATATAATTATGTAATTACATATTTTATTTAACAAAATATGTAATTACATAATTATTCTTTCCAATATGATTATATAACTTAGCATTTAAAATAATGAGTAAAGATATTATTTTTAATTTTTAAATTATTCTTTTAAAACTATATATTTTTAAATTAAAAAATACAGATACACAAGAGAATACATGTATTTCGTTGATATTCAATAATATCAATAATACTGATATCCAGGTTTGTGTATGAAAATCGTGACACTTTATTGTTTCATAGTTTAAAGTACAATAGTATTCTTAAATATTTTTTACTTATTTTTTTTCACTTTTCAGTACTTTTTAGTTAAAATAATTCATTTATTTTTCTTTTTTATCTCTATTTTTTCACTTTTCAGTTCAAACAAAAACTAAAATATGCAATATCATAAAAAAATGAAGTCAAGTACATGACAAAAAATATTTAGCCAGATAGAATTTTTAAATCAATAACTTTATTAAAAAGCTTTCCAACTAAACACATTTAATATTTTTTTTTCTGAATTAAAGAAGCTGAATATCTAACTCACAAGTCCAAATCTTATCCACAAAACAGAGGCAAGATTTGACCTAATTTTTTTATGATTTGTTTGTTTGTTAGTGGAAAAAGCTGAAGCATTTATGTTATGATTACAGTTCACAAATTTAGGAAAAAATTAAACAGTGTGCCCTAACATTAATTGAAGGGTCCCATTCACCTTCTTATCTAATGTACAACAAACCCTACCTTCCAACTTAGGGCACTATGCCCCTCACTCTACCTTTCCATAAATACTCACAAAATTCTTTTTTTTTTTTCATTCAAATTGTTACAATAAATTTAACTAATATACCCTCAACTTTTCTTCAATTATGTTTTTAAATTTCTACACAAATTAGGTACTAAATGTACTAAGAGGGCATCAATTATTTATTGTAGTTGAGTTTTATGACAACATTTTATTATTTAACTATGATGCTAAGACCTAATTTTACATTCATTTATATTTTGTTAGAACCAATTAATTCATATTTCATTGAAGGATTAGATTAATTTTTTTAATATTTCAAATACTAAATTATTACTAATTTATACATTTGACTAACAAAATTAGTCACTTATCCTTAAATTGATTATTAACAAGTTTTTTGTCAATTGAGATTTATCCTCGTAATTAGAAAGAGAACTTGTTAAAATTAGTTAGTCAATATCTCTAAAATAAATTAATCATCACTAAACCTAGTTTTACACCAATAACATAATTGGAAAAGTAAGATAATATAATTATGCTAGTCTAAAAAGTGTAATTTACACACTCAATCATATCTAAAAATATAGAGAAAAATATAAAAATCTTAAAAATATAATTTATTTATTACCTTACATATTTCATTAAATTATATAATCGATTATAGTTATATAATTGATTGTTGGGATAATAATTCATATAACTTATATAATATTTTAAAAAATTATACACACAGTTAAAATAATTGACAATTATTTTATACACCAGCACTTAATCATAATAAGTCCAATAGTTTAAAACAGAACAAATGAAAAATATTTTAATATTTAATTAGACATTACTTTTAATACAACGATACTTTTGTTATTTGTGAAAAATCTTACAATTTACATATATATTTTTTTATTTTAGTATCTGAACTAAATTATTTATAAAGTTTTTATTTATTTATTTTTATTTCTTACTCATTCATCCCTTTTTAGTCTCATTTCATTAATTGAAACTTTACTTTCGATTTTATTTGTTTTCTTTTTTCCATTTTTTACTTATTTATTTTCCAAACTACATAAATTTAAGATAGATAACATGTTTTGTCTTTATTATAATAAAAAATTACTATATAAAATTTTAATTTTATTAATTTTGTTAATAATTAACAGAAGGTTGATTTTAGTAATTATCATAAATATCTTTTAATAAGGCACGTAACAATTATTAAAAATACATATTCAATTATTTTAATTATTAGAATTTAAATAAAATTAATAAAATTATAGTTTTTATTATATTAAAAAATAGATCATTAATCATGACTAATTATCATAAATTGATAACAAGAATGGATACATGTAGATATTAAAACATCAATAAATAGTTAAGTGCAAGAAGTAAAATAAGAAGTGATTAAGTTTGGAAACTAAAATGATAAAAGGTCATACAGTTTAAAAACCAATAAAAAAGTTAAATCTATTAAGTGGGTGGGATTGTAGTTCAGACAAATAACATATTTATCAACTGTTTTTTACTTTAGTATTTTAAAACATATAAATAAATTACGCATTCGAAAGATAAAATCACAAAATTAATCTAAAACCAGCTTTTAACAATATGCAAAAATATCTATTAAGAATTAACCAAATTATAATATATAAAAAAGTATATTTTTTACTGAATTAAATATAAACTTAAATGATGGAGGAGAATGAAGGTAGCAATAGGCACAGAATACGGTTTTTATCACGTTAGTGTAATTTTGCACGCAATATTTAAAATGGATAAATAATCTTTTTATTTGGTAGATGAATAAATTGTATTAATTGTCACATTTTTATTATAAAAAAATAACGTCATGACGATATAACTTCAGTCGTTCAAATTATATTAAACTGAAATTACACAACATCAATTTAAAACAAATTATATTAAAATTGTATCATCTAACTAAACTTTAATATAATATTTTATTGTCACCATTTAACATAATATTAAAATTATATTATAATTTTTTCATAATCTTGAATTTCATTCATAATAACTCGACAATTGTTTAGATTGTTGATATGGACTTAGGATTAACAGTTCGATTCATAATTTATATATAACACTTTTTACATAAATTACTATTTATTTTTTATATTTATATATATTTTACTTCACTTTCCTCTTCTCTTACATCACATGCTAACTTGAATATAAGAGTGTTTTTTTCAAGTAGACTTTCATTTAATCTTCGAAACTACTTTAACTTGAATGAACCAAGTATTCAGATCAAGTCGACTTTGATTTACCTCTTCTATTGTAGTTCAACCTTTAATAAGAATAAATATATTTTAAAATTTCAGTCTAATATAAAAAAAATTAAAATCGTTTTAACTGATTTTTTTAAATAAAATCATATAAAATAGAAACGATTTATCCATTTAAAGAATAAAAATAATCTGTGTATTCTGAATATTAGAGGGCAAAATTGCATAACGTTGAGAAAAACTACATAATTCACATTAAGAGTTTGGTATGGTTTCAGTCACTGACTGTTGTGTGCATGATGTATGTGTCTCTGCAACACAGCACCATTTGTTAATGTTGTGTAGACCACACACAAGGAAACATAAATCATAGTAAATGTTTTTTTTTTTTTTTTTTTTTTTTTTTTTTTTTTTTTGTTTTTTGCATTAGATTGCAGAGAGAAGAGAAAGGAAGGAGCAGTAGCAGTAGGTGGTAGGAGGTGTAGTTAATAGCAATAGGAGCAGCAATTGTTGCCACTGTCACTCTGATCTTTCTGCCTCTCACCCTTCTCGTGATTACCCTTTCTACCTTTTCTCTTTTCTCTTTCCTCTTTCACCATATTCACCCTTTTGCCTTTTCCCTCTCTCTCTCTCTCTCTCTCTCTCTCTCTCTCTCTCTCTCTCTCTCTCCCTTTCAACTTCAAACATCAAACCCTAGCATGCTCCTCCTCTTTCGGTTGCTTTTCATGTGTTACGCTTTTGGGCTCTTTCAATTCCCCTCCACACACCTCTTCCTGGGTTTTTGGACCTGTTTCAGGTAATGCTTATCACTTTTTTGTTTCTTTATTTGTTGTTTGTTTCGTTAATTGATTGTTGGCATGCTTTTTTGTTCCAGATTTTGTTTTTGTTTTCTGGGTGGTTGGATTATGTTTGCTTGATTTTGCAATACACTTTTTTTTTTTTGTTCCCGTGGATGATGGTTTTGAAATTTGATTGTGATTGTTTCATGTAATGCTTTAACTTTTTTTTTTCTTTGGTGTTTTAGCTCCTCTTTTAATTTTGATCCACGGGGAGGATAATTGGTAAATGTATTTATGCTACTTTGTTTCATGGATTTTACTTTGATTTTTGTTTTTGAATTCTGTCTTTGGTTGAGCTTCCTTCTTGTCCACCTGCCTTTGAATCCAAGGTTTTTTTAGCTCTAATCATGGTACTAATTCCATGTTTTGGGTTGTGAGCCTTGATCTTTCCTTTTTCCCCTGCTATCAAATCTCACATGTTTTACCGCTCTTCACAAAATCAAAACTGTATCCCACTTCCACATCCACGTCTTCAAATACCAAATCTGAATACAAAGGTGCTCCATGCTTGCTCTCTCCATCAGGGATGTAAATGCTTGTGGTGGCTCAAGATGGGAGTGGAGGAAGAAATGAATTGTCACTTTTTACAGTTCAAAGTAATAAAAATATGTTGGTCTTTCAAATTGCAAGGATGGCTTAGGATGAGGTGAATATCCACTTCAGTTTGTCTGACAACTTGGTGTTCAAATGCATTATGCACCTGTCTTTTTTTTTTTTTTTTTTTTTTTCACTGCCTATGTAGCTAAATACATTGTTTTCCAAACTTGTCTTGACCTATCTGCAATATCAATGTTAAAATTTCAGATTTGGATGTTGAGAGGTATGACTGAAGAGAAATGTGGAGGTTCCCTTTGCGGTTTTGTACTTCTGTGCAATCCTGTGACTTAAAATTGGGCTAAAGCTGAGTTTCCTTTTTTGGTCCGTCAACTTATAATCTATCAAATATGGATACCTCTACTAGTACATGTGAGATAGAGGAATCAAGGGAAGAAATAATTTCTGAGTTCAAAATGGTTGACAAGCCTGAGAGTAGTTATGCTCACAAATCAGGAAATAAGTATTCCATTGAGGATGATATTAATCAGCTTTTCCAGGCTATTGATATTAAAAGTTCATCAAGAGGCCACAGTTCATCACGGTTACAAAAGAATGCTCTTAAAAGGCCAATAAAAGTCACTTCATCTCAGGCATCAGGAATTGGCATCTCAGAGCCTGTAAGTTTAAAGCAGGCACTTAGAGGGTTGTGCATCTCCCAGGCCTCAGAAATGGCTGCTTTGAAAAGATTGTCTAAGCCATGCAGTTCATCTAGAGTATCAGAGGCTGGCACCATCAAAAGGTTGTACACAGCGGTGGTAGACGAGGGGAAAGGGAACTTGGTTGAAATTTCTCTAGTGCCAGAGATATCTACTGCACCTTCTAATAAATTGCCCGGTGTAACTATATCAAATTCAATTGTTCATCGTACTAGTCCTTTGGTCGATGCTACAAAACCAAAAGAAATGATGATTGGATTTTCATCCCAAGATCAGATTGTTCCTCTGCCATTAGAGGTTGAGGGTGACAAACCAATCATGGACATTGGAAAACCAGTACTTGCACATTTGTCACCAGTTGCCTCTGCTAGTGAAGTGGTGCCAGACAATAGAAGGGATCCTGCTTCCTTAAGCAAAGCTTCTGTTAATTCTCCTATGGCAGTTAAGGGGCAGGAAGCAAATTTACTTCCTGCATCTTGTCCACCTTGCTCTAGCACTGGTAATGGAGGGGATAAATCCACAAACAATAGTACGTGTTTGTCAAAGCCAATATTCAATAACTTGAACTTCCTTAAGAAAAAGGTAAAGCAGGATTTAAGTTCTGCCTCAAGCTGCTCAACTCCATGTACAAGTAATTTGGACAAGGAGGTTGGAAATTCTGATTTGAAGCACGGAGTGAAAGAAAATGGGAAATTGTCTCCAAGCAGTTCAAATCATAGCACTGAAGTTAACTCAAGTAATGTTGGTACGGATTCAAGCAAACCTGGTTTCAGCTTGAACTGCAATAAGAGAACTAAGTTTCTGGTGACAAAAGTTGATGAGAAATCCAGATCAAAGGAAAAGGGCGAGTTCTCTCAAAGTTCAAAAAGTAGCATTGGTGAGTATAGTAGTAGCACAAGCATCAGTGAGGAAAGCAGTCTTAGTGGTTCCAGCCGTGGTGGCCACAGACCTCACATGTCGAAACACATGAGATGGGAAGCTATCCATGCTGTTCAGCAACATGGTAATTTAAATTTGAAGCACTTTAAGCTGCTAAAGAGGCTTGGTAGTGGGGATATTGGAACTGTTTACCTTGCTGAACTAATTGGTACAAGCTGCCTTTTTGCACTCAAAGTGATGGATAATGAATTTTTGTCAACTCGGAAGAAAATGTACAGGGCCCAAACTGAAAGAGAGATCCTTCAGATGCTAGATCATCCATTTCTTCCTACGCTGTATTCTCATATTGCAACAGATAAGCTCTCTTGCTTGGTTATGGAATATTGTCCAGGAGGAGATCTGCATGTGCTACGACAGAGGCAATCATACAAGAGTTTCTCGGAACAAGCAACTAGGTAGGAGTTGTGGACTTTTCCATTCCTTCGTGAATAGAAAATGTATTTTGGAATTCAATCGTGCCTGAATTTCCATGTTTCTGTTTTGAAATTCAATCGTGGTTAAAGTAAGTTCATATTTTTTTAACCCAAGATTATTTTTATGTTCAAGTCCAGTAGACCTTTTTGGTAATTTATTCATTGCAGCATTTCGTTTCTAAGCCCGGCTAGCATTTTATGTTTGATGCTATGCACTGAACTAAAAAACCTAGTGTAAGTTTTTGGAGAATGGAAGTGAGGTTACCTTGATGAATGAAATTTAAACAGAATAGACACATGTGCGCACAAATTGGTTGGATGGTTTAGTGGAAAACTATAGGAATCCCCGAGAGAATTGAATCCAAGAACAGTGCTTGAAATTATCTTGATTGATGTACCAAAAAAAGTCTTGGTTAGCCTGCAACTCAGACAGATGCAGATTAATTATGAATGTTGTATTGTCTCATTTTCACTTTACCAGAAACAGATTCCTGTGTGACAATGCACGGCAAGTTGATAAGTTTTTCGCCCTTTTCTTCACTATAGTCATGCCATCACATTTGCAGGTTTTATGTTGCTGAGGTTCTTCTCGCCCTGGAGTATTTGCACATGCTGGGAGTTGTATATCGAGACCTAAAGCCGGAAAATATCCTAGTACGAGAAGATGGACATATTATGCTGACAGATTTTGATTTGTCACTCAGGTGTTCTGTCAATCCAATGTTAGTCAAGTCATCTTTACCTGACACAGATGCCACAAAGAAGACCTCCAGTCCCTGTTCTGATGCTAGCTGCATACACCCTTTCTGCCTCCAACCAGATTGGCAAGTTTCCTGCTTTACTCCCATTCTATTATCTGCTGGACCAAAATCCCGAAAGATGAAGTCTGACATAGCTTCTCATGTTGGTCCACTGCCACAGCTTGTGGTGGAGCCTACCAGTGCACGGTCTAACTCGTTCGTTGGAACCTATGAATATCTTGCACCGGAGATCATCAAGGGTGAGGGTCATGGGAGTGCAGTAGATTGGTGGACTTTTGGTATACTTTTGTTTGAGCTTTTATATGGTAAGACTCCCTTCAAGGGCCAATCAAATGAGGACACATTGGCCAATGTTGTGTCACAATGCCTTAAGTTCCCGGGTGCTCCAATAGTCAGTTTTCATGCCAGAGATTTGATCAGAGGGTTGTTGATAAAGGATCCTGAAAATCGATTAGGTTCCGTAAAAGGTGCTGCCGAAATAAAGCAGCACCCTTTCTTTGAAGGCCTCAACTGGGCTCTAATACGGTGTGCAGCACCACCAGAGCTCCCCAAGTTTCGGGATTTTGGAAGTAGTGCTCCATCTATGGCTGCTAATAAGGAGAGTGCAAATGATTTAGAGGATATAGAAGATTGTGAAGAGTTTGAGCTGTTTTAGTTACTCTGCCCTTTCCAACCCTGGTTTTCTTTTTCGTTTCTTTGAGGGGTAGGAAATTGAATTGAACTTGACTTGGTTTCAAAACCCAATCTCATCCATATAACACTTAGTATAGCTTATAGCATAAATGTAATCCAAACCATGTAACAAATAGATAGATTAGTATATGTTTATACTGTACTAGAAGTTGCAAATCGATAAAGGAAACACAAGGATTTCTTTGGTTTGTCTGCCTCTATATGATATTATCAATGGATATTTCATTCCCTTTTCTCGTTTTCCTCCATGGTTGAAACATTCCCAAACTCCTTTATCTCTAGTTTTTTTTTTTTTTTTTTTTTTTTTTTTTTTTTTTTTTTTTTTTTTTTTTTTTTTTTTCCGAATTCTCTGGTCAGTTGCATACTTTTACAATTAATTAGTTACAGTAGGGAAGCCATTCAAGTTTGTTACTGGCATTTACAATTATGCAATTCCGAGAGATACGTTCATTTCTGGGCGAATGCAGAAATGTAAATAAGCATAATAGTGGTAGGACTGGTTTTCTATGTAACCTGTAGTACTATACCTTTATGAACTGTTTAGAACTGGTTGTCTTATTCTTGTTGTATGCAGTGGTGGGTGTTTTCTTGGTTAAAAGCACAGATTGGAGATGTTGGCATTCAATACATGCAAACTTCGAGTGACTGCCAGTTAAATGTGCATGAAAAGGGTCAGCATATGAAGTTTATCAGCTTTGGACTATAATTTTCTATCTAGGGTCTGATTGGATAAATTTCTCCATAAATGTCTTTAGGAGAAAAAAAAAATGAGAAAAAATAATATAACTTCTCCATTTGTAGACTTCTTCATTTAACTTATCCCAGATTAAAAATTTAACTTGTGTATAGAGTGGTTTTAACTTATGGAGAACTTTATTTTACATTTTATTTCTTATTCTCATCTTCTAGAAGTTCGAATGAAGAAGCTTAACTAAACATGCCCCTAGTCTGATGTGAATACTGATGATGATACAGGATAACTGATATGCCATCGTGTAAGAGACATGACCATGCCAAAGTCCATAACCGTTACTGGTCAGGATTGTGGATAGCACAGGTTTACAAAAGGTAAATTATAATCATTGGTTGGTTCAACTTGTAGATAAAAGCAAAATATTTTTGCCATGATGTGCATGAACTAGAGTTGGAATGCTCTGTGCAAGTCATGAGCTGCTAAAGGTATATTTGGTGTATCGAATTATTTTGTTAAGATCGTCATGTATTGACCTGTACAATGTAATTTCCTGAGGCTGATATTACATGTGAAACAAAATCATTGTTATTTAAGCAATTTATACACAGTTCCTCCATTGATTTTACTTTTCCTTTGTTTTGTGACTTGTAAAAGTAATTTTCCTGTAATTGCTTTACATATATCTATGCGCGTATGTAAGACCGAGATTATTTTCATGGTTTTGAACTCTTCTAACTTGACTCCCTGAATGGCACTTGATCTTAGCCAAAAGGCTGGAAAGGGTATTTTATTACTTCCTGAATCAAGTGGAGCGTCACCTAATACTTTTTTGCTTCCTGCCTTTTCTTGTAATGTTTTGAATCTTTGGTACCTACATTATTATGTGCTCCAGTGGGGCCTGGGTTGGATGAATTTGCAGATACCAGAGGATCATTGTTGAACAGTACTACTACCAGTGAATGAACATATACGGAAGGAATCTTAATCACTTAAACATCCAGAAGATTTAATTCTGCTGGGGCAAATAATATCAGTATTAAAACACTTCCATTAGAGGTAAAAAAATCCCAGGTACGCATGGTGTGGTACTTTTGTAGAATGGACTAGAAAAAGTGGGCAACTTTATTTGACCCTCTTATGTTTGGGTTATATACCACGGAATAGTTGTTAAACTGATCACATACAACTTGAAAGGTGTACACTCACATTGAATGATGGAACTTCTCAGAATATCAGTTTGGCAGCTATGCATATTTTATTTTGACCTGTTACCTTTTGTTGTCATGCAAATGTTACATCAATTGTTTTGGAACGTAAATGTTTTTTTAGTTAAAGACTAAGAAGTTATATGAAACACTGCCATTCTGACTTTGAATTAATCAAAAGTTTACGAGAAAGAAGAGCATGGATGCAAGGTGTTCAAGTAATTTAGGTGCAGATTACCAACCAAATTAAACCATTACTTGTTGCACCATTGAGTTTGTGTTCAATTTGTCAAAGGATATCATTTGACATTCTTCTTATTTGTATCCATAAAGGTTTCCAAAAGGACCAAATATCATAAAGAGGGTCACACCCACAACGGTTATTTAAATAGGATACATATCTTACAAATATCATCGCTTATAGGATACATATATTATCAATACATCGTGTATATATATATTAATCATTAATCATATATCTTAATATATAATTAACCATACAAATTATGTATCAATATCGCTTATCGCGGTTTGTAGTTGTTTGACCACTAATGTCACTTAAACGATATCGTTTGAAAGAAGAGAAATAATAGTCACAATTTTTCTCTCTTAATAAGTTAAAAGTTATTACTTAAATAACATGTATTATCATTTGAAAATTACTTACAGAGAACTGAGTTTCTAAATAATTATTACTATCATTTACTTTTTCGTCTTTTTTCAAAAAAAAATTATTATAACCAAAGTTAAAAGATATATCCCTTTAATATAAATATAACAATAACTTGTCTAAACAATCAATATATTAAACAAATGTAATAATTAACTCCCAATACTTCTTCACAAATCATTAAAACTATCTGCACTTTTCTTAACACTCATTGAAAAATTCAAAACATTTTAACGAACTTAAGAAATTATTTGTCCTCAACCATATCTAACTTTCTAATTTCCTTAGGTATTTAATTTGATAACACAACAAGAGTTGCTATATTCTTTAAATTTAAAAAGGGTTCAGATAAAAGAGTTTTAGAAAGATAAAATTTTAAAATAAAATAAAAAAATAAACATCTAATTCCTATGTATAGATTTTTAAATATTTATGTATTTAAAATTTAAGTTAATTAAAACACCAGTCTCACATTATTAAAGTTTATTATGTTTATTTTCATAAATATAATTTTTAGTGTTGAATTTTGAAAATTTTAAATTTCAAAATTTATGTGTATATGATATCATAAGTATCAATTTAAAAATTAATAAAAATATTATATTTCAAAATGTATTGTTTAATAACACTATTAAATTAATTATGTATTTTAATGAATATAATAGTTAACACTTTAAACGAAAATTATTAATATATTTAGAATAAATCATTAATATCATAATCATTATTCTCATATTTGAGTTCAAGTGTTATATGTATATTCTTCTCTCTCTCACCAACCACACTCCGTCGCCAAGCGTGGTTGTTGTGTGAGGCGCGCTGCCAATCAACTGCCGGAAACATGATGTCCTCCACCGGCGCCGGCAGGTACATGGCTTTTCCGCCGTCGCCCTCCGCTCCTCCCCCTTTATTAATCTCTCTCTCTCTCTCTCTCTCTCTATATATATATATATATATATATATACATATGTGTGTGATTGCAATGCAAGTGTAGCATGATTTGATTGGATGGGGATGAAGTAAGGAAGAGAAAGGGTTTGGTTGTTGTTTCATCACTAGGCTGAGGTTTCTGCTTTTCTTTTGTTCATTAATCATTATAATAATCAAATTAATTCCATTTTGTTTTATTGTTGTATTTTGATTTATTACTCTCAGAATCATAGGTTGGTATATTCTCAGTAACCAATTGTTAGTAATACAGAATGAGTGCAAGCTGCTTGGTAGCAGAGACCATATGGAAGGAAATCGAGTCTACACACAAAGGTCAGTAACTTCATTACTTTCTATACTTTCAATCAACCTTTTAAAATCCTTGATATTACAGAAAATTGTGTATAATGATGTCTCAATTTGGTGGTGAAAACCAAACATTTCCCTTGTGGTTACAATTGTGCTTGTGGTTGGGGTAGTGGTTTCGTAGCAATCCTTGGTATGATAGAAAATTGAGGAGAAATGCTGCTATGCAGCCACAATTGCAGTCACAATCTTGTCACTTGTTATGGGGGTTTCCCCTAATACGAGTGTTTATCAATTGGTATTAGGATTGGTTGTCACTGTTTTGGAAAGGGCTATCCACAGAGAGAGGGTTTCCACCAACGAGGAAATGGAAGTGTCACTTTGTAAAATGTTTTATAGTGAAAGTTATCGAAACCTTGACTCTTAGGGCTGACACTCTGATGGGGAATTAGGTATTATGAGATGTCTAAGTCCTGTATTGGCAAGTATGAGATGCTTGTGGAATTTTTAAGCACTTATTTCTCTTATCTCAATAACTAGTTTTTAAGTGTGGGTACCCAGATGCTTGGGTGTTTGTAAAAGTGCAATTATGGTTGTGGATGGTTTTTTAAAATCATACTTTGAAGTATTGACTTGTGACCCAAGGCCCTCTTATTTTCATGTTGCAGTGAATGATGATCAACTTTGGACGTTAGTCAATTGCTTCCCATTCCTTTGTGTTCTTTTCAAGCATTATTGTCCTGCATTGTGTTTTGATTGAAGTTGTGTTTTGGTCTTTATGCAACGTAAAATCAGTTTGCATTTCTTGTTTGGCAAGAACTTCGAGGGAGCCACTAGAATTGTTGAACAAAGAGGTGTCAGCAAGATATCTGCTCACCCCAGTGGAAGGTTTATCTTTCAGGTTTCACCTTCCCACCTCTCTTCTATTGCATTGAATGGGTCAAATTTTGCTTAAAATTCAGATATATGATTTAAAAAATAAGTATTTCCACACCCCACAGTCTAGCAGGAAAGAAAGGGATAGGAATAAAAGACAAAAAAGGAACAAATCTGATGAGTTATGTTATTATAAGGGAAGATAGAAATACAAAAAGATGTAAGGTGGTTGTCACGTTTGAGATGTGAAAAAATAGAGTTGAGGTGATTGTATAAGCTATAAGTTGGCTAAAAAATTTATATATAGCTTTCAAATTTTGAATATTTTAAATATATATAAATTTTTTAGTGTTTGCATGAAAATGTTGATACTATATGGGAAAACGGTTGTTGTACAACTAAAGTGGCACGACATTGTTGTCCTCTTTGATTCTTTGAGAATATTTTTGAGATACATATATATGAAAAAGATAAAAAGTAAAAGATAGAGAATGGATGGATTCAATTATTTCATGTCAAATATTGAATGTTTTGACTTTTATGAATCTAAAGAACCATTCATTTGTTTGATATGGATCATGCATTCTTTCTCCCCTTGTTTAGGTTACTGGAGAATCCCGAAGAAAAGACCAATATCTCTGTTTTGCTGAGAACTTTTGTGCTTGTTATTCTTTCTTCTATGATGTTGTCAACAGAGGCGAACAGCTTTGTGTAAGGCCATGAACATTTTTCATCATCTTCAGTTGATTATAAATATTAATATTATTCTAATGCTCGGATATACAATGTGCATTGTGTGTGTGTATTCCAGTGTAAACATCAATTGGCTGCAAGACTCGCTGCATCTTTGGGATCATATGCTGAAGTTAAAGTGTCTGATGAGGAGCTAGCTGTGCTACTATCCAGAATATAGTCCTTAACATTTTATAATTTATTTAACATTAATTTTATGGAGCAAGGAACATATCATTTTTAGATTTAGTTAATAGTGATGGATCTCAGGAGCCTGATTGGTTGACTTTTTCTTAGATAAAGAACATCTTAGCCGTAAAAAAGTGTATTTAGGTGGGCAAAATTAAGAACAGACGAACCACTAAAAGCAATTTGTAGTAAACTTTTTAACATTTTTTGTTTCTTTTTTATAACATAGCTCATACAAGCTGTCAAAAGTTGTTTGAATGAGATTCTAATGAACTAAATAATTTCTGAAGCGAGTATTTCTTTACTAAGAGAAAATTCTGCAGGTTATTCCAAATTACCAATGAACTGAATGTTTGCAAGTTTTCTTGGGAAAATTGTTCTAAGTTTAGCCTAAATATTATAATTATGAAAAGTTGTTTTAATAATGAAATAAAAGGTTACAATAGTAAAATTAAATAGTTTTGAAAGAGAGTGTGGATCTACATCGAGCTTGATGCATTTTCTGGGGTATTGTTGATTAGGAAATCAGTGGAGAAATGCTTGAAATGCACTCTTTAAACACATTATCTTCTATTAACTGGAATTTATTTAAAATCACAATGTTGTGGGGTCTCTAATTATGAGCTCCACTCGCTGGATTTGACCTAAAGTGAGGAATGTACTGTAGAAGTGACTGAGATATCCTCGAGGATAAAGTGAAATATATGTGTATTAATTAGAAAATCTACTATTGATTATAATTAGATTTTTTTTTTCATTTTATCGCAATTTTAAATCATCGATTTTCTGATAAGTTATTGTAAGGTGCACTTTATTCTCAAATGTCAACTGCACCAGTGAATTTAGAGGACCCAAATCCCCACTCATCATTTTATAGTTTTCCATAAATTTTCGTCAACGATAAAGAGTGTATAAGTCTTGCAGAAAGTGTGTTCCTTGACCTCAAATTTAGCAGTGAGTTAAGTTCTCATAAGAAAATTTTAATTTCTTTTGCCCTTAAAGGTTGTTAAATGTTAACTTCTATCTCTATGTTTAAATTTATTATTTCTTTTTCTATTGGCCTGTTATCAACTTTGCACATTGTTCAGGAAAAGGATCTGATTTTAGCATTTTAGAGATTACCATGAAAGAGATAGACTCAGCGATAGGGTGGGTGGATGAGCCTGTCAACATGTTACACGTGATGACATAAAGTTTTTAGGTTCTGTGACGCACCAGGTATCATAAAGCATGGTAAATATATTTGATGAAGTTACATTTTTGTGTCAAAGGGCCATAAATGAACACCACTAACTTCAAAGTCCACCCCAACCTTTTTTGGTTGGTAGACCTCCCTTTGTTGGGTGCAGATAGGATAACATCTACACTTGATAACCAAGTCCTACTTGACCTTCCAATTTTGGTGAATCAAACATTAATGGGTACCGGCAAAGTATGCCAAAGGTCCAACAAAAGCACCATTGATGTAAGTTGCAGGCTCAGAATGACTGTAATCACTGCGGTCATCTGGGAATCCATCATTTTGGTTAGGACCTCCAACTACAGCTCCAATCAATATGTTAGGATTGGGGTTCATTGAGTGGAAAAATGGTTGGAAACCTCCATCACAGCCTATGGTTTGTGGATGAGCTGCTATTGAAGGTAAGGAGGATCCTCTGTGGTGAATTCTCTTGGGAAAGTATGGACCATAGCCTACCATGTAGGACATTCGTAATGGATTTTCACCTAATATGTAGTCTACCTGAAATTTTACAGCAAATTTTTGTCAACAATGTAATAGGCAAAAGAGAAGTGGATATTGAACTTACAAAGTTTTTTGAAGAGAATTACCTGTCTTTTTGCAATGCTTCTTAAGGTATTTGGAGTGACTAACACACTGCCGCAGTTAAATGTGTGTTTTGTGGATGCCATGTACTTTGAATAGGTTGTAAGCAAAAATGTTATGGACGTCACATACTGGAGGTTGCTTTCAGGAAGCTTGTACATGAGTCCCCCTGTCCACAAAAGTACTTGAGAATTGCATTGTTGAATTTTCTTATATATTAATAATGAATGACTTAGATTGACCTAATTGTGTAACATTACTTCTTTGAAACTCAGTGATGATGTTGCCTTTACCTTGTGTATATTGTGTACTAGAGGAGGGGGAGTTGGGCAGGATCTTGCACATAAAATTCTCAGCTTCTTGCTTGTATTGCTCAAAATTCTTATCGCCATTCAGCAATGCTCTCTGCAGTAACAATCAATAAATCAGATAACGTCATACAAACAAGTTGATTCTAGATATTTTTCAATTGCATCACATGGGCAGTGTGCTGTACCCTGGAGAGAAGAACATGAGCACCGGCATATTTGTTGTCCCAGCTGAAGATATCTGGTTGATCATCAGCTCCCAAGGACTTCACCAAATTGTAGTAGTAAACAGCATTTGTCGCTCTGAAAAGCCATGCAGCACCCCACAATAGTTCATCCTGAAAATAAACAAAGCTTATAAGATCACACTATTTTCCAAGTAATTACTCTTATGCACTGTTAGTCTAAATGTTTTTATCATTTTCATCATATCATAAATTTTTATGATTAGTTTGTTAACTTTTACAAATTACAATAACTGTTTTAAATGTCACATCTATGATTTTTTATTGATTGACAGTGAATAGAAATTAAACTTTTATTTTCTCTTATTTTGACTGAAAGGAAAAATAGAGGAAGGAACACAGAGGCAACTAACTACAAAATGGTTTTTACCTTGAAACCAGAATATGAGCAGTAAAATGGGCAAACTGCTGATCCAAGTGAATCACTGTAAGAACCTTGGTACTGCAAAGCAAAGTGGTAGACCTGCTGGGCAGTCCTTAGCAGCAGCTTAGAGTATGTAGGGTCAACCGTTCTGAAGACAATGGATGCAGCAGCAAGTGCAGCAGCAGTTTCAGCAGCCACATCTGAGCCAGGCTTATTAGGAGAGACCCAATACACAGTCCTGACAGTGTCCATGTCCTCTGGCCTTTCCCAACATTTGTGGTCCACATTTGGGTCTCCAACCCCAACATAGAGCCTGCCAGGTGTGGATGTGGCACACTTAAGCAGGTAGTCTGTGGCCCAACGAATTGCAGCTCTTGCCTCTTTTATTTGGGGTCCCATTCTCTTGCCATATTCAATTGTGCCCCATGACAGCATGGTGGTGGTATAGGCCATTGGAAAGTTGAACTTCACGTTGTCTCCTGCATCATAGTAACCTCCACTTAAATCCACCTGCCATACAAAGTTTGGATACGGTGAGACACTTGCTTGTTCAGCTGGATGAAATGAAACTGATGATTATTTTCATAAAGACTTTTAGAGTGGATGTTTATTATCTAATTGAATGTTGTAACATCATAAACAAATATTAAGATAATGTTTATCAGTTAAGTTATTAGTATATTTTAATAATTAGACCAGTTTCTGAGTACACTTTAACTAGACAATGATAACTATGCAACCACCACTACACAGCATTGCATTGCAATATTCATCATACAGTTTTTCTATCATCAAAAAAGAGCAGTAACTGATAATATTTATCTGTCTGTTTAAAAGTACATCTCCAACCCAATTAACCAAAACCTTGTTTAATTTAAGCATGTTGCTTGCTTTACACTATTACTTAAAGGGTCCGATAAGGACTTTGAAACTTGTAAAACTGAAATAATCACGCATTCCAAGACATGAGTGAAGAGAATGATTGCATCACAATCTTTCCAATTAAGAAAAAGGAAAAGAATAAATAGTCAAATTTTGGCATCATCAAAGCGGTTGACTTATAACGTGATTGGTTCAACTTTATTAAAGAAAAGTGTCTAAAGAAAATTTATGTGAAAAATGGTTCAAAATAAACAATTTTTTAAACTAAATCATTATTTTGTAGTAGTCCTTTTACTGTGTATTATTATGCCACAACAAAGAATCAGGTGAGAAACAAATTCTTCTAAATGAACTGACTTAGAACCTGTACAAAGAAAAGACAAAAGAAACCAGCATCAATGCATAGTAACAGAGTTCTAAATCGACAAGGAGGTACCCTTATGGTGAAACCTTGTTAAAATTGTACTATCGTACAACAACAAATTTCCTTGCACTCAAATTTTATTTCTCCTTCTGAATTAGAAACAGCAAGACAAATTAATTCTAATAATGCCTGTGTTTTGCCATGCATATAACTATTAGTTAGAATAAGCAATGAAAGCTTTTATAAATACAAATGCTCCTAATATATCAAAATTCCTTGCCCATAAATAAAGAAAAAACTGTTATGTTGTGATGCTTTGGTTCATGAATTTTAGTTATAGTGGCAACAATGAAGAAATAAACTATAAGAATCCATGTTTGAGCTAAACAAGCAAACACAAAATCAGAACATAATGCAGAGAAAAATGACAGGAAACATAGATTGTTACATTGGCAAGGCGACCATCAAAGAGGCCAGAACTGGATCTCCATTTTAGCTGTTGATCAGCAGGAACCCTTCCTGACCTCTGACCTTGGAAGAACAGCAGTGATTTGGCCAATGCATCTCTGTAGTTAGGGTTGCATTGGACACTGCCCACCAACAAGAATGTGAAAAGGAACAATGAGACCAAGGAATTTCCCATGATCACTTTTTGCTATCTTCTTGGTTGAACCACCAAAAGTGATTTGCTATGGACTCTGTGTATGACTTGTTGGTTGAAGCAAATGAGATATGAGCTTCCCTTTTTATAACATGCTTAGGAGAATCAATCTCTTAGCGTAAATTAAGGCTTTTCAATGACCCAACTAAAAGAGACATAAATATAATATAGTACACTGTTTCATAGACTTCCTCAGCCGTTTCAAGTGGGAATTTGAAAATGTTTTGCATGCAGATTTCAACACATGCATGCATTATTATTGACACATTTACTAAAGAAACCGTTTAAAACGGTTTTTGTATAGTGACTTAACCCTATTTTGCCGTCCTTTGACGTGCTTGGTTCATCAATGTGTTTATGTTTTTTGATGTTGTCATGATAACACAATTTTCACCATGTTGTCAGTTTAGACATTTGGATTGTTTTCCTCTTGGTGTTGTTTTGTTCCTTTTGGATTCATGGAACAAAGAGAATACAAAACAGTGAAATGGGAGTGCTTAAAAATGCAATCTTTATCCTACTTAAGAATTACTTCTTCAATCCATTTCAAAGCTATTTTCATTAACTTTCATTTGAGTTTTGGATGAATTTAAATGTGGTTCCAAAAATGTCAAATTTGAATTTATGTAGCATTCTTTTTTGCTAAATCTATAAGAAAGTGATAAAAACATTGTTTTATTTTAATTTCAACTATTTAAAATTTGAAACAACTAAAATTTTATTTTAACATTAAAATTCACGGATAAAGAAAAATAATAATTAAATATTCAAAATAAAATAACAGCAACGTTCACTGTAATGAAAATTAAATTTTGTGGCAGTTAAATATTAATTATGTCAGTAACTTCTCAAGTTTTTATTAAATAATTTATTTTTAGAAAAATAAAAAAAATGTAAGATGAGATTATAAATAATTTAATATAAAAAGAAATTTTGTTCTAAAATACAAATTAAAAAAATCATAATTACATAAATTTTAAAATAAAATATAAAGTAAGAGTGTTTTAAAAAAATATGAGACAAGACAAATACTACAATTTCATATAATATACCTATAAATAAGTTTATTAACCTAAACCCTAAATCTTAATTTAAATAAATGAGTTTATTTACGATGTATAGAGTTACATAATATCTCTATTTATATATTACATAAAAGTAAAATAAAAATGGTAATAGTAACACAGCACTAGCAGATTAGTATGATTTAGAATATATTTTAAAAAAAGGAAAGTAGGAAAATGAAGAAATTTTTATGACATCTTATGAGTTTGTAGGGCCATTGGGTTGAAAGTTTCAAAGCACACATGACCTAATCCTCTCATTATGTTCCTCACGTGATTAGCTCGTGCCCATCATTCCTCAAATTGGAGCCCTAAGCCCTCTTTGGGGGAAACATCTTCAAAAAGTTGATTCAATCACACAAAATTAAATCCCCAAAGTCCCTAATATTCCTCTCATTGCTTAATTCTTAATTTCTTATTCTCTTTTTTCTCAAAATTCACATCAAAAGAAGAGGCGTGAATGGCGCCATTTTTAGGGTTACACCAAAATGGGCCTCCAATTGCGCTAAGCAAACGGCGCCGAATTGAGGATTCAAATTAGGGTTTGAATTAATTAGCATAATAATACTAACAAATTACATGTTTTATCTGATTTCTTGCTTTTGTGTTTTTGCTTTAATATGTAATTCTACTTTTCTTGGTATCTATCAAACCTTATCTTCATTGTTCCCATGCTTTTGGACCAAGACTTTGAATTTACTCTTTCCACCATTTAAGCTATTTAGTTCAATTGTGGGATTTGGTTTATTTTAAAATTGTGGGACATGAAATGAAAATAAAGGCAAATCTACCAAAATGTGATGATTCAATGTGTTTGTGTTTAATAAAAACAACCCTTCAAATCTTTGCAAAAAATTGTTAAGTAAACCTTCTAGTCAAGTTATGTAGAGCAATGTACACACTTCAATTAAATATAACCAATTATTTAAGTAAAAAGTGGTTGCAAACATGCAACAAAAAGATTTCAAATATAGCTGTGAATTAAAATTGTTTTTAATCTATGAAAAACTTGAAATTAGAGAATATTATTTTTCACATTTTTTGAAAAGGAAGAAGTCTACTTTGAATATATATTTTTCATCCAAATGATTCAAACTCTGGTATTTGCTTAAAGAGATGAAGTCATTATGTATAACTTTTAGGTATTTTATTTGATAGTTGTGTAACGCAGCCAAGTGACGTATTATGTAAGATATGCTAAGTTTCCAAACGTGTATTTTGTTCATTCACGAGACAAGTTTTGAAAATGAAAGAAAAATGAGAAGTTTTAATGAGAGTTGAATAGAAGAGATTGGTATGTGGCATGCAATGCATCTGGGGAAAACAAGAGATTTGCATGAAGAAAGGCTTTTGAGGTTGCTTTGCTTTCACCACTGTTCTACGTTAACACAATCCTAAAAGTAAGAAAAAATTTATGAGTGATTGTTTTTTTTTATTGAAAAGATGCTTCATAGTTTGGTTAGCTAAGCATACCTGCGACAGTATAATGATCTTGTGGAAATTTTATACATCAATTATGTTCTTGTATAGGTGTAAAAAAATGTTATGATAAGTTTGATAGTGTTGGTAACTTGGTATTGTGACAAAGTTTCTTTAATTTAGAGATTAAGGAGAATCTTTTTTTGCTTTATCTCTTAACACGAGGATATGGTCTGATATTGTTCATTGGCTTTTAAAAGATTAACTGTTTATTTATTTGGTGGGTTGTTGACTAACAAATGAAGGTGACCCAAACTAGGCTTAGCATCAACAGTGAAACTAGTATTTCAAGGTATTTTGTATGAGAGATTAGCTAAATCACTATGGTTGATGCTTAGGGATATGGAATAGTCTTCTTTAGTTGTGTTTATATGTTGAGAAGCACAAATAAAGAGATGAGGACCTATAAAAGACAATTTCACTCTAATTAATGAGTGTTTTAGTTTGAGAATGTATAATAGCAATGAAAATGTTTTCAATTTGTTACCAAAGAAATACCATGGAATTTTTTCAAAAAACATGGATTGTACTAATCAAGACTTCTATTTTTCTGTCATTTACTTCTTCTATTTCTTTTATCTTTATCAAACACTCATGTCAAATCCAGCCTATTAGGACTCTTCATGAAATACCAACAATCTAATTTAAACTAATGATTGTTTAGCATGTAAGGATCATTTTTATGTAAAAAAATAATAATTAAATGACCAACTTTTTGCTAACAAGGGTTTAATTCTCTTGTTATACCATGCTTCTAATAAAACGATCACGTGGGTTTAAATTCATGATGCTAGACAATGTGCAATTTTCGGACTTCTGATTGGATTTGCAGCTCTGTTTAGTGTAAATAAACTTCTCCTTTGAAAATCCGCAACAGAAGCTATTCCTTTGTTCGTCGTGTAGAAATACCATATGAACTTCAAAACTGCCATGAAATTTTGTACAAATACTGTCGCCATCGTATCATTACTCCATATACATAAACAGAAGTCATACATACAGGGAATTTGCAGATCTACAGAAGAATTCAGTTCAGGATGATTTCACATCAGACCAAAATTGGACAAAACAACAGTCATTTTGAATCGGTATTATTTCACACATCAAAGAGTATTCAGGAGGCTTGCATCTACAGCAGAGGCTACAATACAATCGCTGCACTATCTCCATTTTAAGGCAATGTCACCACAAAAAAAAACTCTTCTTGAACAGGTGAAATGACGGTGAGACGAGCTCTATTTATTGGAAAAATAGCCAGAATACTATCTGATCATCCATCCAGGTTTACTAGAGGTAAACAAGAGCACCACACAGCTACAACCATGTCATTTAATGGCACTTAGTGGCCATTATAAGTCTTGTCATCATGGAAGACTTCTGGGAACAATCAGCCTATACTTTCCTCTTCACTTTTAGGACTAGTCAATCAGGCTTCGCAGGAGCTACTTCTGGGAGTAATCAGCTCTCACTTTCAGCTTCATAGTTAGACAAGGAAATTCTGAACTTCATTTGATGCTCTGATTCCTTTGCACCAGAAGCATTCAAAATCTTCTTAATCGCTACGGAAATCTGCACGGAAAAGACAAAATGCTGAAGTTTATTTAATTCATTCTAAATTAATGCTTACTATACATTTTAACAACCACCTATGTGCAAATACTTCACTATTGATCACAACCTTGAGTTGTTTTGGAACTATCCCAGGTTTAGGAATGAATTATGTTACTCCATCCATTCCGATTTATAAGATTCAATCATCTAATTAAGAAAAGTAGTTAATTAGATGTTTTGTTAGTAATAAATGCCTGAAGTTTAAATTCCTTTCCTCTAAAAACAAGCTGTACCAAAGTACGCACTTTGTTATTTTCAGTAAAAGCAGAGAGGAAAATTGAGAGACAAAAGCAGGAAACAAACCACACCTTTAATTTAGCTCACATCTTGATTCGTGTCTGCCATTTTTTCTTCCCTGGCAAGAAGGAAATATTGATTAAAACAATCCCTTTCCTCGCCTAGACCCAGGTCCTTAAAGGCCGATCAAACAAACACCTGGTTCGGGCACTAAAAGCATTGAAGGGCATAATTTTCACGCAGTGGTTTGCAGTATCTGTTGAAGCTCAAACAATCATAAAGTCATAACACATTGAAGGACGTAAAGCAAAGGTCTGACATTAAAATCACCGGAAAACTAGGACACCAGAAGGTCCAAACATCATCCAAGCAAATTTAAATAGGAAAGAATAAAGCAAGATTAGTTGCTGTCAGCAGGTTATGTAAAAGTTGAAAAGTAATGGTTTGGTTGGGAAGCTACGGAGGTTGAGGATAAAAAGCTGTGGAGGCAGATAAACCCAAACTAATGCACAAAATGAAATGTGGATAGAGAAACCAGAGGCTTTCTATACTTCCACCTATTTGGGTGGGATTTCAATTTCTTACTACCCTATAAAAGTATTGCATAATTTTTAAACTTATTGAACCAATCATCCAAAACAAGTTATTTAGGGATGAATTATTTTAAATGCTCTAAAAAACTACTTCCACCCTCGAATTACCTTTTCTGAACACTGCCTAAGCTAATTTTAAAACTACAGAACAAATTGATAGGCTCAAACAAAAGAGTGGCAAACTGCATATGAGAAATGATACATGCAGCAAGTGAAGTGAAAAACTGGATCAAAATTTATCGCATGCAGTAACAAAACCAACTCGTAAGATCTGACATAACTATAATTTATTACGAAGAAAATAACATAGAAAACATGTAGTGCCACAAAAAAGAGACCTGAATCTGTTACTTATAGTCGTGCGTTTGTCCTTCCGCTGTTTAATGGGTCTGCAATACTGGCCAAAGTTAGACTATCTCCAGTTTTACTTTTTTGGTAGGTTGCATTTTGATCCGTGACCTTTGTGCAAAGGTACGATAATGACTGAAGCCATGAAACCAACGTGGGCTTGCGGACAACGTCATCAGAATCAGCCACTTGTGAATATAATTCATTTAAAACTATGTTCTGTGCATCTCGTGGTAACTTGGTGATCAGTTGGGCCAACAGCTTCATCAAGTCGGACAAGACCTAAGATGTAGCAAAAGATGCTTACATGATCAAGTTTAAAAAGGTAATATTTAATGCATGTGGAATGATACAATTTCAAAAACAACAATTTTAAGTACTTACTAGATAACTCTTTATAATGGGTCCCCCAACTTAAAAAATGTATCATTTTGCATTTTGCAAGGTCTATATGGCTTAAATTTAAATAATGTGACAAAGTCACATAACTAGTTAACAACTTACTTGTATGTCAACGAGGAAAACTAAGCGTAAAAGCAAGTCCATTAATTTCTTGCTGGGTTCTGGCTCTCCCTGCCACTTCTTCCACGCATCAGCCTCGTAAGTGAAGACTTCAGAACAGAGTTTGCTGGTTTTTTCAACAAGACTATGAATGCAATAAAAGAGGGCAGGGCTTCCAGCAGGAAGATGTTGAACCATTCCTACAACCCCAGAAGCCATACCCTCAAAAGGAGTAATGCCAGGATATCCCTGTGTTCACATAACACAATAACATAAAAATGAATTCCAAATTATCAGTCTCAGAGATTTAAGATTGAGATATTTTTTAGCAGAATATAGTACCAATAGAGATCTTTGCATGTAATGAAAAACAAGTTGCTCCTTCAATGAAGCTTCATCATTCTTTTCAGAATCCTTCCCCATAGTCATAAATGTCATGAACACAGAATGAGAGGCCCGAGCAACTTTATCATTTGGGTGCTCCATATATCTAATTATGTTAAATAGGAAGACAACTTTCCGTGCATGATAATGCGGCCAGGGATCCCAAAATATTATTGAATGCATGGTCAAAATTAGCTTATCTAGTGTTCAAAATAGATCATAAACAAAATATTGTAGAGAGAACATTTGGCTGTAACTATTTTGTGCAAAAACCAAATATATACTTATTTCATATAGGATACAAGAACATGACTGGAGCTACGATGTTTCTGAACACAAGACTAGGCAGAAATTCAACGAAAGTTGGAATGACTCGTAGGCAAAACAAAATGCGGGCCGTTTGCACTTCATTCTTGGACCATAAGTAATTGCTTTCCTCGTCTAGAAGACATGTAGAGTCTTATAAAATGCAAGACAATAACATAAAAAATATATATTAATAGCAATTCAAATTAAAATACAAACCTGGACTGTTTGTCAAGTCAGCATACGAGGGCATGGAATTCACAAAAGAAGTACAAGCATGCTCATTCTTAACACCTGCAACCACCTTGCGAATGGTCTCCAAATACTCAGGCAGGCGAACGTGGCGAAAATACTCCATGCAAGAAAATGAAACTAGTATCTTCAACGAGACATCCATCTGTATTTCTTGGGGAAAACTGGAGTTCAGCTTGTGTTTTGTCACAGCCAAAGCAAATACCACAACCATAAGAAAAGCAGATTCTGCAATTTTTTCCAAACCTTCAAGCAAAGCATTTTTCTCCCCCTTAAGCATCACAAACAATCGCCTGTGTCCAGAGTAGACATCCCCGCAGTATTCCCACATAAGATTCTCAACCACATTCTTACTTTGCTCATCAGCTAAACCATAGTGACTGCACAACACCCCAGTCACAGCTCCTGCTTCCTTGAACAGTACACCATCCAAGTGCTCTCTGATCTTCTTAAGCTCCACACCACCAGACTTCTCAAACACCGATTGATATAAACGTGGCAATGGAAATATCTCAGTTAATAACGCCAAAGCAAGACAAACAAACAAAGACGAATGTCCTGAAAATGCTACTGTCCGAGTCAATCCCAACGACACACACCGAAGCAAAAGCCTGTCTTCCTCAACACCATCGCCCTCATTATCATCACTATAACCAAACCTCAATCTCCTCGAAACCAAATCACTAACCAAACCTTCAATCCTACCAACCACACAATCCTTCATCCCCATTCCAGAAACAGGGTCAGCTCCTACTCCTCGTCTCTCCAAAGCCCGCAACACTCCAACTGCGGCCATGAAAACCGCAAACATAGCATGCTCCTCCTTAAACCCTCCGAAAGCTTCTCGAACCAAAAGACGCATCTTTTCCGAATACCCAAAGGCAATCAAATTCTCCACAACCCAATCAAACAGATAAAGAACCATGAGTCCATGAGCAACAGAGCCCTCTCCCTTCCCCCAAATCCTAAACAGCAAACCCAACATCTCCACACAATAAACAGTCACTGAAGACGACAAAGCGTAACCAATTCCAGCAAGAACACGCGGCATTTCAGAAAACAGTTTACCCTTGTTCACCCCCACCAACCGTTCCACCATCATCTCCAAACAAAGCGTCTTGCTTTTCGCGGAAACAGAAGGAGAGAAGGAGAAAGCGCCCAAAAGGAGAAAACTTTCGGGGAAAATGGCATCATCGGAGGGAGTTGAAGAGAGAATTTTAAGCGCGGAATCAACGATTGTGGGATTAGGGTTGGGAGATTTTCGGACCCAGACATAGAGGAGTGTGAGGAGGAGGGGGAAGGAGGGGCGTGAAGTGGGGGATTGCAGAAGGGTGAGGAGGAGCTTGGCTTGGGGTTCTGCCACGTGGAGGGAGGATTGGGAATTGACTAGGGTTTGAAGGCTTTGGTGCAATTGCTGGGGGTTTTCAGCTGAAGGGGATTGGAGAGAGTCGCGGAGTGTGGTCCATGCTTGAACAATGGCTCGCGCGGTGGTTTTAGCGGCGGAACTGGCGGTGGCGGTGGCGGTGGTGGCGGAGCAGATGGTTAGCCATTTTTCAAGGAACAGCGTGTGAGCTTGGCTTGACATTGAATGCTATCTTACACCAATTTCATTGTGCAAGAATCACATAAACACATTCTCTTTTCACATCAATTTAAATTAATTTCGATATAAATATAAATACCTTTTCCAAGATGTTAAATTCATAAACTTCTAACACATGGACAAGTTAATTTTAACTTTTTTTAAAAAAAATATATTTTATTTATTCGAAAACACATGAGCCAACGTGCATGATAACAAAAAAATACAAAATTTATTATTAAATTATAAAAATAAATAATTTTCAGAATTTTATTGTTTGCGTAAATAGATTTTTTTAATCATAACTTGGAATGCTCTGTATTTTCAAATAAGAGGGTCTAAAAACACTTTAAATTTACCATATTTGCAAAGAAAATGGATTAATTGGCAATAAAGTATTATGTTAGAATAGTTTCAAACTTAGTAATTCACAATATTATTGTTTACATTTTGTTGTGTGAATAAGGGGAGTACAAAAAGTATAGAAAGATTACAAGGTAAAATGTCACAAAATTTCAAGGCACTGTGACAAGGTATAAAATTTCACAGTTTATACATGTGGTGGTCTTCTCTTTGTGGCAAGACTGGCCTTACTAAAGTATTCACTGAATCAGAGTCTGCAGTTGCTGAAGGATTGAAGGATCATTCTTTGAACATGACAAAACATTTTAGTGGTAAACCGCAACCTGCATTATGCACAACACATGAATCATAAGGAAGATTACAATATGCATGAATCTCATGTCATAACAGTAAAAATATATAAACCAGAAGTATTATGAAATATTGGTGCCCCCAAAGTCAATATATACATAATGAAATAGAAATCTACTTCCCAAATGGCATTTAAATTATGCAAGACCAACTATAGACATCATTAACTGTTGCTAGTACACATACCAAGGAAAAAACCTCTAAGAACTTCATCAGATATTTAGGTAAGAGAGAAAATTGTTTCTCAGACTTTAGAATAAGTAAATGCTAAATATTAAGAGCTTAAATACCACGTGATTCGCTGCTATGTTTGGTGCAAAAGCTCGTCTATGGATTCAAATTCTTTGAGATTATTAACTACAAGATGAATTTTCGTAGATAGCTTCTCATTGTGCTCTTCAACAACCTTCATAAAGGAAGTCAGCTGTTCTTGATATGTTGCACACAGCCGCTTTTTATGCCGAAGTTCTGCTGTTAATTCCTGAATTTTCTTATCCTTCTCATCCTATATCCAGAAAAGCAACAAAAGATGATAAGGAAATGTTAGAAAACATCATTTAGATAAGACTAATGATCAGAGTAATAGCAAATTAGTAATACATTGATCAACAACATAGTACACGGATAGATAAGAAACATGAACCTACCATTGTTTGGCGTGCTTCACGTGGAGAGACTACTAATGGATGATTATGATCCTTCACAAACTTTGTTATCACCCATTTTCCAGATTTCTCATATTTGATATGAATCATTGCCTTGCAACCTTCCCTTGTGCTGGCCCTTGGTTTACGAACTGATGAAAATTTCCCTCGGATGCTGACACAATAACCCTCTTTATTGCACCCTAGCCTGCGGGCAAGAATCCTACCATCCCTTTCTGAGCGTCTACATGACATCACACGCATGACAAATCCTAAACGCCGGGCATATTCATCATAGAATATCTTCGCAGCATCTTCAGATTCAAACTCCATGCCTTCATATGGTTCCTCAATAGCATGATCATCATCGCAGATACCCAACTCTCCCCCAGAAGAACTCTCTAGTACTCTACACCCCTCATTGGGATCCACTGTCACAAAAATAAATCTCTGAAACCCTCATAATGAGAACAAATAATGCAGGAGATAACACTTCTGTTATTAACTGAGAAAAGAATGTCAAGAAAGAAGTTCAAATTCAAGTCATTAAATTGCAGAGAACAAATCAAGAATTCTATAGATAATCAGAAGGTCTATACGTCACCTAAGATTTGACTCAACTCTCCCCATATAGAACCCTTAACAGTCATATGAATGCACACGCAGAGATAGGCATAAATTTTATTGCTACATCCCCAATAAAAAGTGAACAAAAGAAATAAATAAAGAAGTCCAGTGGAAGGATGCCATTCAAGCAATCACTGCAAACCATGTGAATCCCTTGCAATGTATCTCTCAGGGATATGTTTCTTTCAGACAGTAAAATACAACTGATTTCTTAGGGTTTGGTCCTTGAATGAGGTTATGAAAGGGGGTTTGCTCAGAATATTTCTTTGTTTAGGGAGGAGGGTATGGCAAAAAAGCATAGAAAATGCATCAAAAATGAACCACTGAACTAATGCGAGAATTTAAGGCATTTGGGAGGGGTTGCATACTGTAGGATTAAGCTGTGATATTGAATAATTAGATAAATCAAAGTCATAAATATTGTAAAGATATAACTTTTACAGACCCGAACAATCAGCAGAGTGTTTCTTTGTTCTTCTTAAATTCTATATCACATATTATATACTTTTTAGACTCCTTTTATGTTAAGTAACATATTCGAAAAGTGGAAACTATTTTTGAAGAATACCATAATCAAATACAATTATTTGACTTAGTATATTAAAGAATGGACACTAGGCAGACTCTTCTATTAAACTGGTGACTTGTGCCCACTCCGAGGTGAACGGGGCAAGAACTCAGGTTTACCACCTTAAAAGTTGCAAACCTTTTACATGAATTGTTAGATAATGCAGAAACCAGGATAAAGTCATAAACAGGATGCAGGGCTTTATATTGTCATTTTTATTCATTCAGAATTCCATATCAAAATCATGTGATTACAATTACAATAGCATACCTTCATATGTTTCTTGATGTACCTGAACTTCATATGTACTCAAATCCACATCCCCAGAAACTTCCATAGCATCATTTCTGTCTACTAATTGAGATTCCATGTTGCATAACAACGCAATGTATCAACAAACCGCCAAAATATATGTAGCCTTATAAACCCTGTCCAGAATCAACAGATTGATGTAAACACAAAGCTTGTACTTTTGTATTCAATGAAATAAAAGAAAATTGTAACAGCGAACAGAAACTGATCATGGCCATACTCCAAGCTGAAGTGATTTAAACAAAGTTCATTAAGATATTCCTACATAAACTCTAATCAGTAGTATACATTTTCTTTCCTCAGTAGAACAAGTACATTATTATCACCATTAATAGTGGGATAGCTCCCAATTCCCAAGTCTAAGAATTCATCACCTAGTCTTTTAAAGTCTTCTCTCAAAATTCAGCTTGCTGAATAGTGTAGCATAATTGACAGATATGGTTTTCAATAATAAAAGAAGAAAAAAATTATAACACACTGAAGGGATAGTAAGAAGAGTTAAAAAGTAAACAAGGAGAATGGGGACATCCTTTCAAGAACCCTGCTTTGCCATCAAAAGTAAACCATTTTGAATCAGAAATTGGGTCAAGCCAGTCAATGTTCCTGAAATATACATCACACAAATCCTGAACACTATCCCACAAAACCCAGAATCAGAAATGCAGAGTGCAAAAACACAATGAACTCACCAACATCATAAAACTGTGATCTTTACCCAACTGTGCAATCCATGGATTAAACGACGCAGAGAACAGACAAAATTAATCAACAAAAGATCGATTCTCGAGAAAAGTGGAAACCCAAACAAAATTAAAAACAAAACCCAACCCCATAAGAGAAATTAAAATAAAAGGGCAAGTTCAGCATCGAAATAAGAAGAAAACAAACTCAACTTAAATTAAAAATGATGATAAAGCAGTGTGGTCCTTGCTGGGTATTGTTGGAATGCGGTGTTTGTTTGTCTCTGCACTTCACTGCCCTAAAGGTACTACCTTTAGTTTTTCTTGCACAGTAAAACATTTGTACGATGTAAAAGGTATTATGCTATTTTTTTCTCTCCTATTTTTTCATTAAAAATTGTAATTTTTGTTCATTAATATTTTGTTGCTGAACAAAAACTGTTAGGTTTTAATCTTTCAACTTTTCTTACATTTGCATTATGATCTTTACACATAAAGAATCATTATTAAGTAATCACATGACTATTTTCTAGTCATTAATTTGTTTAACATGTATATATTTTTATATATTATATTTTAAATATTTAATCTTTTAAATAAAATCAAATTTTGCCTCTTATCATTTTAATTGATCAATTTTATTTATTTTTCTTTTTATTTTTACCAATTAAACCTGTAATCTTTTAACTTAGTCTTAATCTTTAAATTAGGTTTGTCATTAATTTTAGTGTTTTCCATCATCAAATATTATCATTAATTGATGTTGTGATAACATGGTGAGTTTCTATGTTTTAAATTAGTTTGACACAAAAATCACATGATAAAAATAATGTTGGTTTGAAATTTTTTCTTAGAAAATCAATATACAAAATTTCAAATAATAGATCTTAACTGTTTGAGTATTATAAATTCCAAATCTATTTTCAAATGTTATTGTTATTATTATTGACAATTGACTATTGAGATAAATAATTTAAATATGGTAGTATTTTTAGTATTTAAACAATTTTAATGATTATGTGGTAATTTTAGTTTAATAACATAAAGAAAAATAATGTAACATTAATGTTTTCATATTTTACTTTATTAAATAACTTTTATTTTTTTTTAAAAAGGTGGATTTTATTTTATTTTATTACAAAACATCATATTATGATAAGCGATGACAATCACGTTAAAAACATTGAACTATTACTATAAGAATTAAACAAAAAGGTTTTTCTTGCAAAACTATTATTATTTTTATATTGAGTGCAAGAAAAAAAATAATTGTTGTCCACGATACAATCTAATAATTGAGCATTAAAACTGTTATTATAAGATAAATTCTTATATAATAATAATAATAAGAAGAAATCGGTATAATGAAAGTAAAAGAAAAGAGTAAAAGGTTGTTGGCGCGTAGTGTAACCGCAAGTGGAAGTGTAACTGTAAGTATATATATATATATAGGAATTGCCCAAATTGAAAATTAGGGTTAACTTCATTCTCATTCCTTAATTCTTTTCTTTCCCTTTCGGTTTCCTTTCAAATCATGGAAGCTGAAGACTGGGAGTTCCTCCACCCAAACGACGACGTTCCCATCCTCTATCCCGCTCCCATCCGCCACGACCACTTCGCCCTCCTCCCTCCCGATTCCAATTCCGATTCCAATTCCAATTCCACTTCCATTTCCACTTCCAATTCCGATGTCGATCGCAACTTCGACGATTCCTATGTCGCCGATCAGATTTTCGCCAATCCCACCGCTCCCTGGACTGCAGACTCCGATTCCGACACAGCCACTGCGGTGACGGTGCCTGAGGCCGAGCCTGCGGTGGTGGAGAGTTTGGCGGCGGAAGAAGAGGAAGTGAAAGAGGAGGTGGAGGAGAAGAGACTGGTGTGGTGGAAGGTTCCGTTTCAGGTGATCAGGTGTTGGGTGAACCCTCTGCCTCTGCCTCTCCCTGTATGGTCTCTCTCTGTGGCTGCTGCTGCTGCTTTTCTCGGACTCCTCTTCCTGGGAAGGAGGTTGTACAGAATGAAGCGCAAGACTCAGACGGTCAAGCTCAACCTCGCTCTCGATGATAAGGTCCTTCCTCCCTTCATACATACACATGCATACATACATACATCTATACATAATTGCTTATTTTTACGAAACATGAGAGAGATGTTTGAAAATTAAGATTTTTCAGTAAAATATAATTGATTGTCTGATGAATGGAGGTTGGGTTATTTTAGGTTTGGTGGCAAAATGGGCTAGTCGACCAAATAGACTTTGTGGGTTACGTTCAGCTAATCAAATTAGACTTAAAAAAAGCCTACGTTTAGTTCAGGATCAAAGTTCAAAGCCGAAGCCCTATATTTTTTTTGTGTGTTTGGGTCTACCAAATTAGTGTAACCGTTTTGTCAACTATAGGCGTTGGTCTAACTCGTATCCAGTGTCTGACTGTCTCAAACAATTTTGCTTTTAAAATGAGTATGATGTCTTTTAGAAACAAAAAAGGATGTCTCTCTTTATCGAAGAATAATAAGCTGTGACTTCTGGAAAATGAGCAAGTGTGTGTTTGATTGCATGTCTTTACGGATTTATTTTGAGAGTTTGCGAAGAACAAGTCATTGTTTCTTTAAATTTGAGTGTTAATTTTTCCTAAACATTCATTGATAAGCTCTTATGAATTGGTTGGGATTGTCTGTGGTGGCTAAGCATGCTTAAAGTTAAATTGTTGATAGTCAAAGAGTACATATATAATTCCTAAAGATGTTAAGGGACATGGTTGCTTTCATTACTCCAACGTTTTGTCTTGTACATGAATTGGCAGCTTCGGGGATTGCTTTCTATACATGCAGGGACTTTTGAGGATAAATACAACCTAAGTAACATATTTTTTGGGAATAAATTGTATGTTGACGCAATAGTTGTTTTCTGATTTTTGTTATTAAATGTAACAAAGCCAATATATGTCTCAACTCAAATAGTATCCGTAAGAAAATTAACTGTAAATTCTAGAACCTGGTCTGTTTTTCGTGCTATTCACTTTAATGCTGAGCAAAGACAACAGAGAATGAATTATGCATTATGCTGCAATTTCTTGTGTTAGCTACTGAATTTTATTTAGTTTCTCAATTAATTAAAAGGGTGTGCTTAATCTGCTGTTGTGCCCGCCATTACTACTAACTCTTGAGCAGTTTTGGACAGTTCATAAACTTTTTGGTAAAACCTGAAACCAAAAGAGGGCTGAAATTTATTGTCTGTGTGGTTATGTGTTGTCCTCTGGCACATTTAATTGGAGGAGCTGACCGATCTCGTCTTTAAGGTTTACCCTTCAACATGTTAGCTTTTCCACATTCAGGAGTTTTTGTTCTCCCTTGTAGTGTCTAGAATTTTTATGACAATGTGAGGAGAAGCCAGTGTAAGCTCTTGATTCAATGGAGCTGATCAGGCGAATGATAGCCAATAAATGAGGTAGAGGAAGACTTAGGAAACCACGTCTAAAAGTTTTTAGCGACAACTTGTTCTTTGTCTCAATAAAGTGGTGTCGTCCAAGTAATAAATATGTAGCCTACCCCACCTTGTGGAAATGACTTTTGTTTCCGTTGTAACTAGAATTTCCCCAAGTTCGACTTCATGCATTTTTGTCTCTAATGCTAATTCTTGTCAAATAAATGCGTCATTTGTTGGCGGTGGCTATATATAATAACAAAGGGTACCTTATGTATTCATCTCAACATGTTACCTTGAGATGTGCATACAGTCACACACCAGATACCTCTGCACTAATCACTGGACAGAATAGGAGCTTATTAGCTTCATACCCTATTTAGCCTCATCATATCTTCTTACGGTGGCAAACTCAAGATCCTGCATGGACAATTGGAGGCAATTTATTAAAAAATAATAAATAATAGATATTATTTTCGTATAATATATGAGTCTATATCAATATATGAATTTGTCACTTGATAGTAGGGTCAATATGTATATCTGTCTTGGATAAGTTCTAATTCTATTTCTGCGCTGCACATTGAGGGTCAATATGCTGTCTTTTAAAGTAAGCAGACCATGTTTAGTGTGTGGAGCAATTGGTACTTGTTTGACTGCAGTTCATCAGTGGAAAAAGCTTGTGGAGATCATAAATTCAAAAATCATGACTTCAAATATTATGATTTCATGTTGTTGAAGAGTGGTCATGCATGCATCCGTACCCACTTGCATGCATATGATGGTTTTGTTGATACTTGTTTGTGTGTGCTTACATTCTTTGGAAAATTTTGTGGGTCTGTCAAAACAACATTTTCAGAAGGTGTCTCAGCTCATGGGTCGTGTAGCACGTCTTAATGAGGCATTTTCAGTGGTGAGACGTGTTCCAATAGTGCGACCACCATCTCTGCCAGCTTCAAGTGTGACTCTGAGGCCTGTGATGAGCATGAGATGAAGGGTTTGACGGATTACATGGTTGAAAGTAGTGTGAAATGCAATAATTGTTTAATACTAAAGAAATCCTTTTAATGAATCATTTACGTACGCATGTTGTATCTATTACGTGTGTGGGAGTTGGATTTTATGAAGCTTTTCAGGAGCTTCTTGTATATGATATCCTATCATACTCTTACTTTTTAATGTCTTCCCAATGTTTGTGCTGTGAAGTTTAGCTTTTATTGTGGGTTAATTTTAAAAAAATAAAATAAAATCACAGGCTCGGAATCTGTAATTTATATAGTTTCCAATTATGGTTAACTGCCAAATTCACAGAAGTAATGGATTGTATCAATGATATTGCTTTTATTTTTCTCTGTTTCCATCCCATCATTCATCTAGCATATATTTTGGATAATATTTTACTTAATCAACCATTTATAATTTTATTTATTTATTATTCATTTAATAATAGGACATTCGAATTCAAACAATTAAAATTTTTAATAAAATGTTTTTCTTGCACTAAGGTAAAGAATGATTATGCAAACATATCAAAATTTACATTTCAAATTATTAAATTTATAAATTGGATATATTCATTTCTTTTCCATTTCTTTAATATTTTTTTGAAAAATTATTAAGATAAATTATAAAATAACAAAAGAATATATTAGTATGGTCTTATTTTTTTTAAATATCATACATTGTATATAGTATTACTTTGACTGACTCCATTGAGAAAAAAAAAATAGTGAAGAGAGAGGGAATTTGAAATAATGGAGATTTATTTAATCTGATTTGTGGGTGGGATGGGTTTATATGGGCAAAAGAAAGTTCACAAGATGACAAAACATCAAAAGGGAAGATGGAATCTATTTCACCAAATCCCACCAATCTATTCATTAAATTATACAACTCAATATATGCCTGGTACATCTTTTCTATTATACAATAACAATTTTTTCCTTCATTAATAGAAATACATAAGAACTAGGAATTATGTTAAAAATTAGAAAAATTCGAGAGTTTCAAAATTTGTAAATTAATTTGTTTGAGTCTCGCATATCTTATATATTGAGGTTAATGGAAGTTTATATATACACTTATTTCTATTAACATAACAATAACAAAATTTTTAACAAATTGATTGTAGTTTAAAATATATAATATTTTAGATGTAACGATTGAATTTTATAATATTTTCTTATATGACTTAATATGTGGAGACAAAAGGAAAATTCTGAAGTAGATACTTTATATTTTTTTAGTTTCTTATTAAGAGGTTTATGTAGATATATTTAAAAGCTATATATTATTTAGAAGTCAACATCAATATATTCATCTCTTTTAACTCATCAAAAGATATCTTTTAAAAATTTTTTAAGATTAAAATCGTGATGGATTTACTAAAATTAAAAATTAAAAACAAATAATATAAATATAATAATTAACTATAATGATATTATGCATACCATTAAGAGGTTTCTTGTACATCTTATTTCCTGTTGAAACACCTTAACCATATTAAGCTTAATGTCATTACTAATGTCCTTAACCATGTTAAACTTAATGTCATTACTAATGTAAATACTAAGCTTAAGAAACTCCTTAGTAAAATTCATAAAGATATAAACTTAAAATTATATAAGACAATCTTGCTAAGTATCCATAAGTACTCATGATTTGAGATGGATGGAAACTTATATTTTCTCTTTCACATAAGAGTATCACTTTTTGGGATGGAACTTTAGTCTAACTGTAACATCCAAAAAAAAAAAATATCTATAACATCTAATATGTCCAAAACAGTAGTTAAAACATAATGCATAATAAAGATATTTATATCGACCATTCACTAACATTGTATTTCAAAAGATTTCCTTTTTCATAGGAAATTAAAACATAACTAATTACATTTACACATATATACATATAAACAAAAACAAAATAAGATTTTTGTTTTTCAAAAAGCTTTTAAGGCTGTAACTGGCTCATTCAAGAACACCTTCCACAGTACCATCTGCAATATTACCTACAAAATAAGATTTTTGTTTTTCAAAAAGCTTTTAAGGCTGTAACTGGCTCATTCAAGAGCACCTTCCACAGTACCATCTGCAATATTACCTGCTCCCATGTATAACACGATCATCGCAGTAGAAACAAACACACATCACAAACAAGAAATGGTAAGCTAGTAATTCAAAATATCTCAATTAATCTCAAATAATCACAAGTATACATCATTTAACACATAACAATCAATTAATAACATCTATCATTCAACTCAAGACATCATATAATATAGACAGACTCAATCTACTTTCGGAAGACTCGTGCATTGAATAGACCCCGAGATCTGCACCTGTCATACTACCCCAATTTGTGTGTCTCATCTCATCACCATTAATCTCATATGACAGAGTTAATCCATATGAGTTTCAGTCATATGAACCTCTTTCGACTCTCACCACCTAGTAATATTCATATATTTGATTCCTATTACTAGTAGAGTCAGGATATCAATCGTTAAACCAGATCCTTAGACAATGCATATCCTATTTCTCAGCACAGATGTTTTCTTTCCTGAAAACACTATGCCTACACATCACATACAATTCATATCATACATCATCAATTTTCATTCATCTATTCATTTACTTTCCATTTCAATCTCAACAATCTCAATAAAACTTCATCACTTTATATAATTATACAATATCAGATACGATTCCTCAGTTAATCATGCACAAAAAACATATATCAAAGTCTTATCACAAGTCAGTCTAGTAAACAACAATCAAAAGTTCTCACATATTACTTTCGAACATCATTACTCAAATCAAGTCAAATCACATCAAATCAAGATAGTCAAATCACATCAAATCAAGATAAATAATCAAACATATTCAGTGCTAAAGGACCAGTCAGACCTGCAAGAAAGACTTGAGCACTAACAATCACATAGTCAATTACTTTATCCTAAAGTTATATTTCAAAGTAACTAATTAATATAAAACAAGTTACTAGCTTCCCTTACCTGATGAAGATCTCTACAACAATTCTTCCACTCGATAAAGATGCTAATCTCAAAATCTAGGGATCTAGAAAAAGTTATTAGAATAAAACCAAATTTTAGTATAATCTTAATTAAGTTGAGAGAAGTACTTTTCTCAACTGTCCCGACTAAGATTGATGACATAACCTAAGGAAAAATAGAGAATAAGAAATCTTTAGAGTAAATATGAACTTACTCTGTTTAAGATTCTGATCGGTTAGAAATAATCCTTAACTCCCTAACTACTACAGGATATGATCAGAATCTGAGATATAAGGAGGAAAATTAAAGAAAAAAAAGAGCTTAAGAAAACGAGAGAGAAAAAAAAAAGTAACTGAAACGTGCAAGCAGACGGCTTTTTTTCTGTGCCTTACACTAACAACAAAAATGAGTCTCAAATACAATTACATTAGTGAAAGGTGCAGGATGAATTATCTCCTTCAGTAAAAAGGGAGGAAGCATGACTCTTGAAGAAAGAATATACTCCTGTATTATGATTTTCGTTCTCTATAGTAGAATTATAGCTGTAAGAATAATCAAATGAAATAAATCAGCATAATAAAAGCAAAGATAAAAAGTAACATAGCTAATGAATCGATAAAAAAATCTTATATTTTATTGATGGTTTTTTCTCACTATTTACTCATAGACGTTGAGACATAAATGAATTTTTCAAACAAAGAGACTCAGTTGCTCAAAGAAAAATCATAAATATTTTACTATACAATATAAATGTAAAGAACCATAAGACTTGATCTTCCTTAAATCTATGAAATACTGGTATTGTCTATTTATTTAATAAAATATATGTTTAGATTCTAATCTTAACAAACTCTTTTACTTATTCATTATCAAGACTCATATCCTCTTCAATTAACTGTGAACTAAAATCTCTTAAATGTATTTTTTTAAAATATCATAATATTTTATAATTTGACTATTATATCATCCGCAACATAAAAATCATATATCTATATATTTATTTGAAATAAATAAGTGATATATATATATATATATATATATATATATATATATATATATATATATATATATATATATATATATATATATATCAATTTATTCTATTTTTTTATAACCATAGTCAAAATTTGTAAATCTTCAATACTTAAAAGGACTTATTTCTTAAATTAATTTCTGTAAATCTATATAGATAGAGAAATATATATAATTCATCTCAATATCTCATTTAATGATTTGGATAAAAATAAGAAATGATAACTAAAAAAAACTAAGAAACTAAAAATCTAACACCATATTTATCAAATAACAACTTTTATTTTATTTATTTATAAAAAAGTGTTTTATTTTCAATTAGTATTTATTTGTTTTCTCTCAGTTTATGATTTTACTATGAAATAATTTTATATTTAAAAATAATTATTGGATTACATGAGATAATAATAAATCTACAAAAGTACACTATTTTTCACAAATGTCAAGGAAAAAATCTCTTACCTTGCCGAAAATAATCACAAATTAAAATTAGAAGTAGTAATTAGGTAAGAGGCTTCTTTTTCCTTGTAATAATAATTAGATAGAGTGAATGACGAACTATGAGGGTAAAACATTAATTTCGCCTTTGGTCATTAACGTTATTAAAAAAAATTTAATGTTTTAGTTTTAACAGTCATCAATTAATAATCCATAAGACCAAAACGGCAAATTTGATCCTTAAAAGTCAATTAATTTAATTTTTGATGAATAAAATAATTCAATCTAAACCAGTAAGGAAAGGTTTTGCATTAATTTTCTTATTATCTACCATGTTTTAGAACTATCTAGAGGTCAGAAAAAGTTGTATATTAATTAATTAGGAATAAAATTGATGTTCAAAACTGATTAATTTAACCATTACTGAATAATGAAGAAGGTTTTTATCTTCATGGAAGTGCAAAAGTCAAAATTATATTTCTTTGCTTAATCCAATAATTAATTATTAGCAAATTTCATGATTAAACCATTTATCATTGAATTGGAAAGAAAAAGCATGAAGTAAATTTTTTCCATGTTGTTTTGGTTTATGTAAGTAAAATTTTTGTTGTTACCATAGAAAAGGAGAAGAAGAGAGAGAGAATGGTTTTGAATTCAAAAGGAGTGGACAAGACAAGACAACCTGGATGCAGTATCCACGCGTTGTGTTCCTTCTCCTACAAACCCCATTTCCTTCACTCACCATTCTCAATGATTCCCAATTGCTAGAAAACAGCACTTTTCCCACTCCCAATTTCACTGCTTTTCAATCCCAAAGGTCAAACTTCATCCTTCAATTATACATATTCTATGCATGATTTGTGATTTGGATCCCACAACTGATTTCTTGTGTTTCACATCGATTTCTAGCTTGATTTCATGACCCTTTTGAATTCCATGCCTGTTCTGTTCTTTCTATGAACCTGCTCAGTACAGTTTTAGACTAAAGTAATGACTAGTGACTGTTTTTCTTGGTTTTGTTTTCGTTTGAAGTGGTGCTTGTTGTGTTTCACCAATCTGAAAATCTATCTCAAGGAGATCTCCTAGCTAAAGGGTTATCTCAGTGATTGTGATTGGGTGAAACTGCTTATCAATTAGGATTAGGTGGTAATTCTCTTGGTGACAATCTCAGCATGTCATTGATCCTTTCAGTTTATTGGTATTAGGAGTGTCTCTTCGTTCTAAAAGTTTTTCCTATAAAAAAAGGTTTGAATTGGGGTCAATTCTGTATGATGAGTCTTGTTTTTGCTGATTGGATTTGGAGTGAAGCCTTGTCATGTTCGCTTTTGGTGGCACGTTATTGGTTTTCCTATAAGAGGGTATTCTTTTGCTTTACTATGAAGATGGATGGATTTGAGATATTGACTGAAAATTTTCATTCCTATGTAATGGAGGTGCGGTTGTTTTTGGAACTTTGCTTACAATTGAACTTTTCCTCTTTTTTTTGTTGGTGGGAGTGGGGCGGTCAGATTTATAAGAAACTTCTACTTGTATCTCACTCCATGCTTGTGTGATCCCTCATATATTTTAGAGCCTTGTTTTATGTGTGGCACTTTGCTGAACTCAAAAGTTATTTGATACATTGCATACCCTTTTCTCGCTTTTGCATCTTTTTGAGCTGAGTGAGGAAACAAGATGTGTTGCATACTGTTGCAGGGGTGTTGCAGTGAATTGGGTTGATGTGCGATGCAGAGATCACGAAAAGCTCTTCTGGAAAGAAGGGCTGTAGAGAAGGCTACAAGTGGGAGGAGCTATCTGTATAAAATTTCACTTTCGTTGGTCTTTGTTTTGTGGGGCTTGGTCTTCCTCTTCAGCTTATGGATAAGCTGTGGCTATGGTTATGGAGGTATTAATTTTGTTCTCTGCTGGCTCCGTTTTTAGCTATTGTGGCATGCTGTGTGTGAATGATATTCCTTCTCTACTTTTGATTGAACTTCTTGTTTTGCATCAGTTTCTCTATGTACTCTTTGCTGGGGTAGATCTAGTATATTGTAAAGAAATTATTTGTGGTCTTGGAATACAGATGTTGATCACCTTTATCCCTATGTTTCCTAATAATTCCTTTGTGGTGGAAGCTTTATGCTTCCAATTGTTTACCTGATGGGTTTTCGTTTTGTGTTGTTAAAGAATTTTGTTTGGGGTTATACTTTATTGGTTGTGTTTGATCAGAATGATTACTATTTTATGACTAAAAACTCACCAATTTCTTCCACAAGTGTCTTTGATTATCTGAGGGTGTGACTTAGTATGGAGTCTGTTGACTTGGCTTTAGATTTGGGGAAGACTTGGACTGGACGGGGGAAAAGCTATTGAAGCCGAAATGAAAAAAAAATGCTACTTTTTCTAATGACTGATCTTCAAATCTTCTATATATATATTTGATTTTCTTTATTTTTTTTTCTCTCAAGCAAAATCTGACAATTTCATCACTAAATTTTCAAGCACTTTCCATCATAATATAAACAGAGGTCAGCGTTGTGTGTATCACTGCAAATTTTTTCTGAATAACACCTCGGAAATTGGATACAACAATGTAGTTGCTATAAAATATACAGAAATGTTGAACACTCTAAAGTGAAAGAAATAATTTAAAAGAATGACTTCTCAACGAACCCAAATTCACATTCGGCTTTAATGTAATCAAAGGAACAAGTCCAAAATCTGAACTGCTGATTGCTCCAGCCCACAATTAAATTTATTCTGTCTGAGGCAACTTCATACTGTTATTGTTGAAGAAATGTTATTGTTAATGTTTTATTTCTTTATTTTTGAATGCAAGAAAATCCATGCTTCGTTTGTTTTTCTTGCTCGTTTATCTACTGTACACATTTATTTCTTATTGCATTTATATTTAAAAGCCTTTAATTTTATATTGCTACATACCCTTCATCACCTTGGATGAACATTTTCATCTTGAGGAGTAAACAAACAAACATCCATGAAAAAAACAAAAGAATCCTTTTTCGTTTCATATTTATGTAGCCTATTCTTATTTAGTCAGTTTATTGTCTATATTTAGATGGATGTAGAGAGGTTCCAATTGGTGTATCAAATTGGCATGAAGATGAACACAAACAGTGTAAAAACTCTAACTCTGCTGACGAGTATTTGGCTAAAGAGACTGATGACACCTACACTCCTTCTGGGACTTTCTCCTCTGATGATGCCAAATCCAATGGTTTTATCGTCGAAACACTTTCCAGTGAAGAAAGTATAAACAATATTGTAACCGGTGACAAGGAAAATTACATTTCTCCTAAGATAGAGGAGCATGAAGTGGAGAGATCTGAATCCTCTGTGAAACTTCAAAATGATGTGCACAAGTATAATCACTTGTCTCAGGCAATGCCTCTTGGTCTTGACGAATTCAAGAGCAGAGCAATTGGTTCTAAAATTAAGTCTGCCACTAGTCCGCATGGAAATGTAATCCATAGATTAGAACCTGGTGGTGCTGAATACAATTATGCTTCAGCAGCAAAGGGAGCAAAGGTGCTATCTTCTAACAAAGAAGCCAGAGGTGCCTCTGATATTCTAAGCAGAAACAAAGACAAATATCTCCGAAATCCGTGTTCTTCAGAAGAGAAATTTGTTATTATAGAACTTTCGGAAGAAACCTTGGTAAAAACAATAGAAATAGCTAATTTTGAGCATCATTCTGCCAATTTCAAAGATTTTGAATTACATGGCAGTTTGGTCTACCCAACAGACAGTTGGATATTCCTCGGGAACTTCACGGCCTCAAATGTGAAGCAGGCTCAAAGGTTTGTTCTTGAGGAGCCAAAATGGGTGAGATATCTAAAATTGAACCTTCAAAGCCACTATGGTTCAGAATTCTATTGCACACTAAGCATTGTTGAAGTTTATGGGGTGGATGCCGTTGAGAGAATGCTGGAGGATTTGATATATGCTCAAGATAAGCCATTTGTGTCTGGGGAAGGCAATGGTGAGAAGAGGGTAGCATCAACCCTCATTGCTAACGCAGCTGATGGTGGTGATGTTCAACAAAATACTATCAGAGGGATCAATTCTGATCCTACTTCAGAAATCTCTTCTGACAACAAAGAAGCTGTGACTGTGAACAGTAATGTTCCTGATCCAGGTGAAGAAATCCGTCAACAAGTTGGCCGGATGCCTGGGGATACTGTTCTCAAGATTCTCATGCAGAAAGTTCGCTACCTAGACTTAAATTTGTCTGTTTTGGAGCAGTATATGGAGGACTTAAATTCCAGATATGTCAGTATTTTCAAAGTGTACGGCAAAGACATGGGAGAAAAAGATCTACTTCTGGAGAAGATCAAAGAAGAAATTAGGCGTTTCCTTGAAAAACAAGATGCTATGGTATGATGTTACGTTTCTTCCTGAATGTTTTTGGCAATATCTATGGTTTTACTTTCTGTTCACCTAAAACTAATTTGTTGTCTCTGCAGATGAAAGAAGTTAGTGATCTTGATTCTTGGAAGTCCCATGTTTCTATGCAACTGGATCATGTACTCAGGAACAATGCTGTTTTAAGGTGAGAACTTACAAGCTACACCAAATAGCTTCTCTAACAGCAAAAAAGTACTTTTTCATTTATTTTGAAGGTTAGTTTCGAAAGCTACACCAAATAGCTTCTCAAAATAACCAAAGATTTGATTTTCTTTTTCTGTTTCTCTTTTTTATTTCTTCAAAAGCGTAAACTAACAGAACAAAATTTTTGAATGTGCTTTTCTTAATTCAAAAATATATGTGATTTTTCATAAAGACCGATGAAACAGAGGGCCTTGTCAATGTATGAAGATTATTATTATTATTATTTTCTCAAATAACTTTTTTGTCCCTACATAAAATATTGTTTTGATTTTGGTACTCAATTTTTTCTTACTTTAGTCCTTATTATCTTTTGGTTCTTGTCTTTATTAAGTGATGAACAGAGAATGAAAATGTAGGTTATGTTTCCTATGCAGGTCTGAGGTTGAAAAGGTGCGGGAAAAGCAAGTGTCAATGGAGAACAAGAGTGTGGTTGTGTTTTGTGTGTGTGTTATTTTTTCATTTCTTGCTATATTACGGCTATCATTGGATATGATGATGAGCATCTATAGAGTCTTCAGTTTTGAAAGAACAATAAACTCCAGGAAATTTTGCCTAGGATCCTCTTCCTGGTTTCTCCTGTTACTCAGTTGTAGCATTATCCTTTTCACATTAACTTTATGATAATCCTTTTTCAAGTTAAGGTGTTGCTATCTTCTGCATGATTCTGTTGTTTCATACTTTCATTCTTTCTAGTGTAAACAAAACCATCCTTTTGAGTTCATGTTAGTTATTGAAATTAGAAAAGTTGTTTAAGCTTGCGTGAGGAAGTTCTGTTACTTCACAAAACACCAATGAAAGATAAACAAGTCACGGCATGTAGTGCATGCCCATAAAAGATTAAACCTTACTCTTCATCACGTTCATGACAACGATGTTCAACATTTCTTATATCACAATTATTAAGTCTTCCAATATCTTGCCAAACTTTTTATTTGGACAACCTTCCATCTCAAGGAGTGTGGAAAGGAAATTGTACACACGTAATAAATAACAAATAATTGATTTCATATTAAGCTTAACCATGCATTTAGATTAGCTTACAAATTTTAAGAGAATAATTATTTCTGTAGAAAATTTGAAAATTCTTATGGTAAAATAAATTGTTTGCATATGGAATTTCAAAATAAATTAAAATATAATTTTTTATATTGATGTCACTTGTAATAATCATCCTATCAATAATTGTTAGTTATTATTAAGCTAAAAACTATATTTATAATTAGAATACTAATATTTTTAGTTAAGTACATATAATTATAATTTATGGTTTGACTCACCACAAAACAACCACAACACAATTGATGTCATTTATAAAAACAAAAATCCACTCTCATCTTCCGAAAAAAACAAAAAGCCTTTAAAATTTAATATAATTTCCCGTAATCTTCTCGGCTAAGATGTTTTATAATAAAATAAGTTAAATTAAATGATGAATTGTCGAGTAATAATATACTTTTTTAAAACAAAAAAGTACGAGTACGAGGAATAAAAAAAACGTGAAACGTTTTAATGTATAACTATAGTTTAATTTAAAAAAAAAAATGGATTTTGACAATGATATATTGTAGAAAATTTCTAGTGCAAATAAAAAATAATAATGATAAGCATTAAGGATAAGTTTAGCTCGAAGAGATTAATCCATTAACAATAAAAATCTAATATTTAGAAGTAAAAATGGCTAAATAACATGTAATACAACGAGCAAGTTATCGATTAAATATCAGCCTTCATTAATAATTAAACTAATGTAGATATCTCAATTTATGTCAATTTAAGTCTGATTAGTTTAATCATAAATTTTCAAAATTTACAAAAGGGGTCCTAGAAAACTTATAAGAATTACAAATCAAACCCCTTAAAGATACTAAAAAGAAGTTACAATAGTTTAAAATTGTTAAACCATTTTCCTTGACAAAAAGTATATTTTTAGTGTCTTTAATAGAAAGTTAAAGACATATTTATATTTACAAAAATTTAGTCTTTAAATATAGGCCCTCACAAATTTCCTAAATTAAGAAAGAGTTGAATATTCCTTGAAATATTCTTTTGGATTTATTTTCCCTTTTCCTAATTGCTAGTGTTGAACTCCATGTTTCTTTAATCAATGCCTGCCCACTTAATCCCTATCTTGGATCATTAATTTTTGATGTAACCTTCACACATTTCATGTCCATACAATGGATTGATTACATGAATCTCTTTTCCACAACCTTTGATTTTTATTTTCTTTGTTTTTTTGTGTTTCCCATTCCTCTACTGTATGTACCTACACTTCTTCCCTTTTCCACTTTATCTTCTCAATTTAATTCCATTCTTTCTTTAGATTCTTATCAACTCACCATTCTTTTGGATCTTCTTTGATGCCATCTTCAATAGATTATAAAAAAATAATGCACCAACATATGATGCCTTGTTTACATTTTGTTTAAACTCATAACTTTTTACCCTCTGAACTACATTTTGCTTTTGCATCTAATTCTTCTAAAGACAGAAATAGTTATATTTAGGTATAACAATAGAAAGAACCTAATCAATTGCATGCAAGATATTGTACTATATGTTATCAATTGTTCTTTAACAAAACACATGTTTCAAAAACAACTTTAATTAGGTATGCCTACTTATATAATCTTTATCTTCTTTTTCTAAAGGAAATGCTAGACTTTTTCTTATCCCACCAAAAAAATGCATGAACTTCACATACACTACAAATACCTAGATCCTTTCAAGTAGGCAACTAAATAAATTATGAAGACAAATAATGGAGAATATAGCAAAGGAATAAGGATATTTCATATTTGGTTCACATAATACCTCTTTAATAGTTTTCATGCAAGGAATATGAGATAGGGAATCAAATCAAAGCCACCCATTTCTTATATTCTCACAAGCTTTTGAAAAATGTACATAATATTCCATTTTCTAAGTAGAATATTTTATAAGAATAAAATGAAATTATGAAGAAAAAGAAAGCTATATAAATTGTGCTATCCTTGTCCTATTTCAAACTACAACCATTTCTCACAATACCTTCTTCTACCTGTCTGTTTATCTTCATAACAAAATTTCAATTTGTTTATATGCATTCAGCCATGATTTTTAGTGACAAAGCATGTGCAAGAAAATGATAGAATGATGTCACTGAATTTGTGGAGGTGAAGAGGTTTACTTAGTTTTTGTTGAAACATGGCTGCTGTGAATGAATGGCTAAATGGCTATTTGGAGGCGATATTGGACGTGGGAAGCAGTGTGAGGAAGAAGAAGAAGAATGATGATAAAGCGAAGATTGCAAAGTTTGAAGAAGATAACAAAGATGAGATGGTGGAAAAGTTGTTTAATCCCACCACCAAGTACTTTGTTGAAGAAGTTGTCAATAGCTTTGATGAACATGACCTTTACAGAACCTGGGTTAAGGTTTGTCTAAACTTCTCTCTCTGATTTAGTCACTGAAAATTTGATTAAAATGCAACAAAACCATTTATTAGTAGTGGTTTGAATTCTCTTTGATTTTGGTATCAATGTTCCAAATTTTAAGTACATAGAAGCTATTAAAATCACTACATTCAAGATATTGTATGCTTTGGTATTTAGTGATTTTGTTATTGTTTATAATGAAAAAACACACTTTGATAAGTTAAAAACTAAGAGTGTTTAAAAATTATCATTGATTTTTATTTTAAACTATGAGACATAGGATAAATTCTGTATAGATTTTTTTAGTAGAATGTATATAAAAAAGGGAAGGATGGTGATAAATTATATCTGAATTTCGTGTGGCACACATTTTGGATGTTTTATAATAAAGTGAAAGAAGAATATTTACATAAGATTGTGACCACTTTTATATAAAGGGAGAAATTGTAGCTTCTGAATAATTTTTGTGGGTGGGGTGGGAGATAGCAACTAGCTGATGATGTCACCAATTGTTGCCATTATTAAAACTTTTCTACATATATAATCTAATAATAAATCTATTGATTTTTACAACAATTATTTATATTGTCTTTTTATTGATTTCTTATGTGAAATTATGTACACCATAGTACATAAAAATTAAACTCTTTCTTTCATGGTCCCTTAATTTTAACCATATGCATGAATTGACAAAAGGACAAACGAGTTTGCAATTTGCAAGTGTATGTTATAACCTTCAAGATAAATGCAAAGGTATATGAAATATGATTTTCCAAGGAAAAATAACAGGGGGAAAATTCCTTTGGCATACACAGAAAAGAAAATGCAGTTAATAATAAAAGTGTAGAACATAATCTCTTTGTAAAGATTGATGAAGCCATATTTTTGGGATGGTGTGAGTAGGAAGGAAGCAGCATGAATAAATTGGTAGTAAAGTGGAAAATGGTTGGACAGAAAAGGAAGAAGATGAAGTTTTGTGTAAGGCTAAGTGGAAGCATGAGTAATGGAGATTGATGCATATGATGCAGGTAACAGCTACAAGGAATAGCCGTGAACGTAGTAACAGGTTGGAGAATATGTGCTGGCGCATATGGCACCTCACTCGCAAAAAGAAACAGGTATCCTAATTTTACTATCAGCAAAGTGTTTGACATGTGACACAGAAACATGTCATTGAAGAGGTGTATGTATATGTGCCTCATATTATCATTAGGACATTATAATTATGTTACTTTGAACATATGGAATAAACTATATCACATTTAGTTTAGCTTTGGAAAGTAGTTAAATCCTCTTATATGTAATATCTAACTTAAACTTAGTTATTCTCAGAACAAAGGTTTATCTTTAACTATAATTGCTGCAGATTGCATGGGATGATGCTCAAAGGCTAGCAAGAAGGCGTCTTGATCGTGAAGAAGGGCGTAATGATGCTGCAAATGACCTTTCTGAGCTCTCAGAAGGTGAGAAAGAAAAGGGTGATGCCAATAGTAGTGGTTTGGAACCTCATGTCAAGGATGATATTCCCAGAATCACTTCTGAAATGCAACTTTGGTCGGAGGATGATAACTCTAGGAACCTTTATATTGTCCTAATCAGGTATTACATACATTATTCATTCAATCAGAAATCATTGTTGGTATGTTACTGTAAGAGTCAACAAAATTCACATACATAATGGACTCTGATTACACAATGATATAAGACTGTTTTACATTCTCATTGCATGACTTTTTGGTATTAAAATTTGTGGAGTACTTGATATGAATGTAAAATTTTACCTCTCACAATAACTTGATTCCTGTATCCATTCATTCAACAGTTCATCACAAATATAACACGAGTAAGGCATTAAAATTGACAACTTTGTAGTCATTATTTTCACAGTTTTAATGTTGTCATGTAGTATTCACGGTTTGGTACGAGGTGATAATATGGAACTTGGGAGAGATTCTGATACTGGTGGTCAGGTATCTGTTTACTTTAGCAACCAAACTTTTGTCCTATGGCTATAATATTTTGCTTTGTTAAGAACCAAGCTTAGCATAACAAACTTTTGTCCTATGGCTATTACTTTGTCACCGTTATTTGTTTTTGCTTCAATTTCAGGTGAAATATGTAGTGGAATTTGCTCGTGCTCTAGCCAACACAAAAGGAATTTACCGTGTTGATCTATTGACTAGGCAAATAGCTTCACCAGAAGTGCACTCCAGCTATGGAGAGCCTATTGAGATGTTGTCTTGCCCCTCTGATGGCAGTGACTGTGGAGGAGCATATATCATTCGTCTTCCTTGTGGACCTCCTGATAAGTAATAACCACACATGAGTTTCCATTTGGGGTAAGGTCATAAAATGGAACTTGATTAGTAGAATGCATTGATTGATGCAGGTACATACCAAAAGAATCCCTTTGGCCTCACTTACCTGAATTTGTTGATGGTGCTCTGAGTCACATTGTGAACATGGCAAGAGTTTTGGGGGAGCAAGTGAATGGTGGAAAGCCAACATGGCCTTATGTTATCCATGGTCACTATGCTGATGCTGGGGAGGTAGCAGCACACTTGTCTGGTGCATTGAATGTGCCTATGGTGCTCACCGGTCACTCGTTAGGCCGGAACAAGTTTGAGCAGTTGCTGAAGCAAGGGAGGCTCTCTAGGGAGGCCATAAATGCCACCTACAAGATCATGAGGAGGATTGAGGCTGAGGAGTTTGGTGTGGACGCTGCTGAAATGGTTGTCACTAGCACAAGGCAAGAGATTGAAGAGCAATGGGGACTGTATGATGGGTTTGATCTCAAGTTGGAGAGGAAGCTTAGGGTCAGGAGAAGACGTGGAGTGAGTTGCCTAGGAAGACACATGCCAAGGATGGTGGTATGCACAATGTCACTATTTGCTTGATGGTTTTGTCTTGTCAAACAATGTTCATAGATGCTCAAGTGTGTCCTGCTGCTGAATCTTGTCATCAGGTCATTCCACCAGGCATGGACTTCAGCTATGTCACAACACAAGACACAGTGGAAGGTGAGGGGGATCTCAAGTCACTCATTGGATCTAACAGAGCTCAAAGCAAAGTGAACTTGCCTCCAATTTGGTCCGAGGTCTTACAATCTTCCCTACAGTCACCATTTTTTCACCACAGCAATTCTTGCATCGCATTATAAAATGAAGAATTGTAACTTTTTCTCCTTAGTAGTGCTGCCTAACAGTATCTAAAGATGAAATGTGTTGTGCCATGCAGATAATGAGATTTTTCACAAATCCTCACAAACCAACAATACTAGCCTTGTCCCGCCCTGACCCGAAGAAAAATGTCATGACTTTGCTCAAGGCCTTTGGGGAATGCCTGGCCCTAAGGAAACTAGCTAACTTGGTGAGTTTTCCCTTCTGTTTCAAAAAAAAAAAAAATGTAGATTTGCCATATGATTATCAGCATGTGATCGAGTGACATCTTTCTACTTTTATGCAGACCCTCATACTTGGCAACAGAGATGACATAGAAGAAATGTCTAACAGCAGCTCTACTGTTCTTACCATGGTGCTCAAGCTCATTGACAAGTATGATTTGTATGGCCAAGTGGCTTACCCCAAGCATCACAAGCAATCTGAAGTTCCGGAGATATATCGTCTGGCTGCAAAAACCAAGGTGCATTCTTTGAAGAAAAACCCAAATTCAAAACACTTGTGGCTTAGTTCTTAGTCCTATTGAAGTCATTTGTTAAATAATCAAACCACAATGTCTTAATTGTTGTCTTGACAGTTTATCTGACTTTACCTGCCTTGTCCTTTTTGAACATTATATTTGCTAACAGTAACACATGGGGGTTTTGTCTCTTGAAGGGAGTTTTTATCAACCCTGCCCTGGTGGAACCATTTGGTCTCACACTAATAGAGGTAAACCACTAAACTAGATCTTAAGATGCCAATTTTTTAGATAGCCAATAGCCTCGGTGGCATTCAGCTTATGAAATATGATTTACAAGGAAAATTACATTGCTTCCTTGTTCTTCCCACATTACAGGCAGCAGCTTATGGTTTACCTGTAGTTGCAACAAAAAATGGAGGGCCAGTGGATATTCTGAAGGTATACTACAAATTATAAATCCATTTTCTCCTATTTTTACATCTCATTTACTACACCTTTTTATGTTTTCATACAAATGATCAATTTTTTATCAGGCTTGTCTTGATATTATCAAATATCAACACTTTCAACCCTCCGAATTTAATCATACTGTTTACTATTTCACAGCAACTAGAAAAGCATGCAATCTACATTTTACTTCTCTTTAAAGTATATATTTTATTTATGTTATTTACATATCATTGCAGGCACTCAACAATGGACTCTTGATTGATCCACATGACCAGAAAGCCATAGAAGAGGCACTCCTAAAGCTTGTTGCAGACAAAAATCTTTGGCTAGAATGCCGCAAAAACGGCCTAAAAAACATCCATCGTTTTTCATGGCCTGAACACTGCCGCAACTACCTCTCCCATGTTGAACATAGCAGGAACCGCCGCTCCACCTCACTCTTGGAAATTACACCAATTGCTGAAGAACCAATAAGTGACTCACTGAAAGATGTAGAAGACATTTCTCTTAGATTCTCCACCGAAGGAGACTCCAAGCTGAATGGAGAGACAGACCCTGCAACAAGGCAGAAGAAGATTATTGAAGCAATCACATGCAGGGTCCCTTCCCCTGGAAATTCTAATAGCAGTTACTTCCCTGGTAGGAGGCAAAGTCTTGTGGTAGTAGCTGCTGATTGTTATGATAATGATGGAAACTTAGCTAAGGCTTTTCAGACAATAATCTTGAACGTGATGAAAGTCTTGCAACCAGGCATCAGAGCAGGCAGAATTGGTGTGGTGCTGCTTACTGGTTTAAGTTTACAAGAGACAATTGAAGCATTGAACAGCTCCCAAGTGAACATAGAGGAACTTGACGCTGTGGTTTGCAACAGTGGAAGTGAAATGTATTTTCCATGGAAAGATTTACTAACTGATGCTGATTATGAAGCCCATGTTGAGTATGCATGGCCAGGTGAGAATATTGGCTCAACAATACCCAGGCTTGCTAGAATTGATGAAGAAGAGGAGAATGAGATTGTAGAGTATGCCAGTGCTTGCAGTTCAAGGTGCCTCTCCTATAGTTTGAAACCTGAAGCCATGGTAAGATAACATGTTTCTTTTCTTAAATGTTGTAAGTTGTAATAGAGACAACTACAAGATCCAAGTGAATAGTTTAACTTTTCTTAAATGTTGTAACTTTTTAAGTTTGTGATGACAATTTGCAGACCCGAAAGATAGATGAGCTTCGGCAAAGGCTTCGAATGAGAGGCTTACGTTGTAACCTTGTCTACACTCATGCAGGAGTGAGATTGAATGTGATACCACTGTTTGCTTCAAGAAAACAAGCACTAAGGTGAGGAACATTGTTGACTCTTCCCAACAGTAGGAACTTCAAATGTTCATAATTTTATGTGTAGACCCTTATGATGTTGTTCTGGTGTGTGTATTTAGGTATCTGTCAGTTAAGTGGGGGATTGATCTATCCAAAGTGGTTGTGTTTGTGGGAGAAAAAGGAGATACAGATTATGAAGAACTCATGGCTGGTATACAGAAGACAGTTGTTCTGAGAGGGGCTGTTGAATGTGGCAGTGAAAGGCTTCTTCGCAGTGAAGAGAGTTACAGAAGAGAAGATGTGTTCTTCCAAGATAGCCCCAACATTATCTATGCAGAGAAGAGCTATGAGGAGAGTGATATTTCAGCAGTTCTGGAGCATCTCAAAATATCATAATTTTTGTTACTATTTCTATATGCCAGTATCCATAAACATAGAAATATAACTACATGGTACAATGTATACCCCTCAGTTTCAATAACACACACCAAATATTTTATTTCTCACTGCAATTGCAATCTGTATTGTATAACATATGTCAATAACACACGGCGAATAATTACTGATATATAAATTAAAATTATTTATGTAATTAATTAAAATAATGTTAATTATTTTAGAGAGATGAAAATTAAAGAAATTTTTAGAAGAACCAAAATAAGTACATAGACGAAAAATGTTAATAAAATACAAATTTTATTTTTATTTTAATTTTGATGATCTAATAGTTTTGGGAGAAGACGTATTTATAAGAGTATGTGATAGAAGCGCGGTTTCCTTCTGCAGCCTAACCGGAGAAAGAAAGGAGACGAAACGATCGGCGATTTGATAAAAGTGAAGGATGATGCGTAGCTCGAGATCTAGAACGGGAAGAAGAGCGTTGAAGGTTCCTTCGCGAAACCTCATCGTTCTCTCTCTCGCCATCTTCGCCATTCTTCCTCCCATTTTCTTCCACTTTCGCCTCCGACGCTTCTACCAGGTTCCGTTCTCTTCTCACTAGCTATTCTTCAAAACTACGCCGTTTTCATTTTCCTATGTAATTCATTATTGTAACTCTTCCTGCGCCGCAGACTCAACTCATGAAGTGCCGTTGGCTCAACGATCCTCCTCTCGTCTGCGCGCACGGTGGCGATTCCTCCAAGGCTCCTCCCAACACCGTAGCCTTCTCTCTCTCTCTCTCTCTCTCTCTCTCTCTTCATTTTACGTTTTTTTTTTTCATTTGATGTTATAGCTGTTAATTCTAGATTCTTCGCTCTATTTCCCTCGTTTAACCTCTTCTTTTATTTTCGTGTTATAGTTTATCATTTTGGATGCTTATTTTACCTTTTGCATCTCATGCTATAATTGTTAATTTCGGTTTCTTAGATCATTAATTATAGTTGTTCATTTCGGATTCTTCATTTATCACTTCATGTTATAGTTGTTCATTTCGGATTCTTCCTTTAAGCTTTTTTTTTTTTTTTTTTTCTGTTTTTTTTTTTTTTTTTTTTTTTGATCTCGGATTCTTGTGATTTTTATTTTCTTCGTTTTGCATTTTTAGTTTCATGTTATGTTATGGATTCTGATTTCGGATTCTTTTCTGCCCGCAGATGGCTTCGTATTTCCACGCTCTTCAGTCTCACGCGGATTGCATTGAGATCGACGTTTCTCGTTCTTCAGACGGAGTTCTGTTTGCTCTTCACGACAGGTACTTTTGCCTTCTTCTCGACGTCGTTAACTCTATTTCCATACTACCATTTGTTGAAACCATTTTCTATCTCACTTCTGTTGCCTATTTGAAGTCATCAACAAATTTCATGAAAATACTTGTCATGTATTTGAGGTTTTCTTGTGATCACTGGTTAGTGTACCAAGGATCGCCTTGATAAAATCACATTTCTTAACTCAATTAGATGAAGTTCTACCTTACTTGAAAAGTTTAGGCTAGCAGAGAATTGTGTTCCCTGATCTACATTTTGGTTGTGTTTCAGTTTCGTCCCTTAACATTTAGAAAGCTTCACTTTGCTCTCTTTTAAAAGACCGCAGTGAAACTTCTTGAAAACAACTTGTTAACTCAATTAAATGCAGTACTATCTTATTTGAAAGAATTAGGCAAAAATAGACTTTTGTTCCCTTACATTTAGATTTTAGTTTAGTCTCGAGTTCAAAAAGTTTCACTTTGATACTTGTAGTGTGTCTGTTACTTTAAACCAGTTTTTTCATTCATTTTTTGTTCCTATGGGTATCAATCTTGGCTAACGGCACATCTTCTCTCACAGTTTGCCATATGTCACTAATTTGACCAAATCTGTGTGATAAATTAATGGAAGGTCAAATTTGGTTTAACGGAACAATTTTAAGGGACCAAGGTGAAACTTTTGAAATCAAATTACCAAATTGAAAATTAAAATATAGCTAAGGGACCGAGATTCTATTTTAGCCAAAAAAATTAATGTGTTCTTTTTTTTTTTTTTTTAATTATTATTGTGTTTTAATTGATTTAAATCTTTTTGTGTAAAGAGATAGGGTTATAACCACTTTGAGATTCATTCTCACACGATGCAGGCAGGGATTTGCAGCAGTTAACTGGAAATGCTAGTACAAAAGTTGGTTACATGAGCTCAAAAGAGGTGAGACTGGCAGACTTCATTTTGTGCAACCTTTTCGTAGTGCTGCTGGTCTATCGTTTTTGGGGTTTGTAGTTTTGTTTTCCTAGATGGTCCTGCTATTTTTGTTGACTGCATTTTTGTTGTTGGTACATGTACATCATTTTAAGAATATTTCCTCCATTCTTTTTCTCCCTTGCTGAGAATTCTTTGAGATATCAGAAAGGAGTAACATTGACTAAGATTGTGTTCAGTTTATTTATGTAGATAAGAGAGCTTAGTCCTTCTCAGCTGTCTATCTCGAAGTTTACTGATGAAACTATACTCACAATCCAAGACGCTCTGATGGTATGTTCACAAGATTCAGTGAATGCTCTTTCTTTTCTTCCTTATTGGTTTCTTGAATAAGTTTAGATCTATCCCTTTCACCATATTTGGTATACATGCTTCACCTTTTATATTGTATTCCTTTTCTGCTATCGTTGACAATTATCTCTTTTAAATGTTCTTTCCATGTTATATTTTTTGACTGTGTTTCCATTATACCTTTTTTTAGTTGACTGCAAATTCAGTACGACAGATAGTTCTAGATGTTAAGGTTGGACCTCCATTTTATGAGAAAGAGCTTGCCAAAGATGTTCTTTCTGCTGTAAGTTAATTCTTCTATGTCTTACATGTTCATCTAATTGTGATTTTCAGTTCTTTTTTTCTTTATGATTTGTTTGAATGAGGACTGAGATAGAGAGGAAAGAATAGTGAGGAATGAAATAGGAATGATAAGAACAGGAGTTAGAGTAAAAAAGGTATGTTGTTTTGATGGATAGAAATATGAAGTGATGTGGTTTTTTCCCGCTTGTTTGGATGATTGGAGACTTTAGGGAGGAATTCTTTTGTATGGGTCTCTTGGAAGTAACTTCCCTCCTAATTTTCTTTTCAAACAAATGTCGCAAATCTTGTATTTCTATCCTATTTCTCTCCCTCCTATTTCTTTCCGCTCCATTTCCTTCTACCTAAACAAACATAGGGTTACTGTCCGGCACATATACTATGTAAAAGCTTTAGCTTCCCCTCTCGAGTTGATAACCTTCTGGAAGATGTATAAGCAGCATGATAGAAAATTTTCCAGCTATTGTGCACGTGGTCTTTAATGTTGACTTGTTGGGCTCATATTTATTTAACCTTTTCCAATGTTAAATTTTGAAGACTGATATATTTGTATTTGTTGTAGACTTATTTCCTATAATTATAATAATATCCTTCTGGGTCGATTACAGTTTTATCACCTGATCTTAAGGGGGGTATTACCATAAACTCGGTACACGAAGTTTAAAAAACTACATTGAACCCCCTTAAGGGTGGTGCCTAGTGATCTAGAGATATAAGGAGTTTAAATCCTAGAAATAGCCTCTCTTATAGGTGTAAGCGAACATTTTCCATCCCCGTACTTGATGGAGTCCTCTTTAGGAAAGGGATAATCTAACAACACTTGAAAATTTGGTGAGTCTTCTAGTGTTGATCACGGTTTCTCTCTCTCTCTCTTGAAACCCTAGGTTATCTCCTGTTCTTCTCTGTTGCATTACTGGACTGTGTCCTTTCTTCTACCTTGTTCAACATGTCTTCATGGACTATCTCCTCTTTTTCCAGGACTCCTTCCATAACTTCTGAAAAGTTAAATGGAAAAAACTAATTATCTTGGTTTGTCTTAGTTAAACTTTGGTTCCTTGGCCAAGTTTCCATGATCATTTAGGAGAAGATGGGAGTTCAGTACCACCAGATCAAATTCAACAGTGGGAGAAAGTTGATTTTTAGCTTTGTGCTCTACTTTGGCAATCAGTAGAGCCCAATATTTTGAGCACTCAACATGTAATTCCTTTTGGAAATAGGCCGAAAGTATTGCTCTCTCAAATAGTCTAAAAATGACATGATGTCTTTTATTGCTGAAGCTCAGTCATCAGTTGAGGAGTTGAAGATGTTCTTGGAAGTTGACTCATTAGAGGAGATAAAAAGAAGTTGGATAAATTTATATGGTTATAATCCTCCGTACAATGAATCCAGATTTTGATATGATAGAGATCAAATTTTAACCAGTCAAGAGGTTCCTTCTATGAAAAACTTGGCAAAACGGTTCCTTCGTGTTACATCTCTTACGAGTAGAAATATTCAAGAATCTGTTGAGTCTTCTGCCATGTTCTTTTTTGGTCCCTAATATTGTCTTTCTTTAAAGAACCAAATATATTGAGGTAAATTGTCATTACATAAGAGAGAAATTGCTGCAAATCTCTGAGGGGACCAAAGATCAATCAAATTTAACAGCAAGTTCAACACATATCTTTATAATTATAGAAATAAAGATCATATCTTTATGATTACAGATATAAAGATGACATTTTTATTTTTAATAAAACTTATTCTTTGATCTAGTAAGTATCTTTATTATTAGAGGAACCAAATCTCCTCTATTTGTTATATTGATTTCGTTTTCTCAATATTAAAAATCTCCCTTGCTGTCAAACAAACACATGGTTTAAGCTCCATGTTTCTTTTTTTCTTTGTTAGTTCAACATGCATCCACCACCACACCTGTGTGAGGGTGCGTGAGGGGGTTTCTCTGGCTGCAATTTGTTGAGTTGAATAGATCAGCATGATGCGATCCCAACAGTGTAGTCTATCTTAGAAAAGTTGCCTGGGAAAAAAATTTCACCAAAAAGGTTGCCGGATATGTCAAAAACTGCTGTCAAAAAGAAGTAGTTAACCTGCAATGGAAGATAACGATTCCTATAAAGTTTCCTCGGTAGACAATGTGTCACCGGTCAAGCACGGTTTTCAAGAAGCTCTAGATACCGTCTTAAAATATAAAAAAAAGTGAAATGCTGAGTTGAAACAATGACAACACTGGTGATATTTAATTGAGAAATTTATATCTGTAATTATAAAGACATGATCTTCATTTCTGAAATTATAAATATATAATCTTTGTCTTTGTAATTATAACAATAAATAAGAGTAGAAGTTGCTACTGACATGGTCAAGGCAATGATTGGTAGTTAGGTTCATTAATTAGTTCTAACTTTCCAAGTTCGTTAGAGTTAGTTAATGTCACTTAACTACCTTGTTCTATAATTAGCTAAAAGCTTCAAAAACAGGTATAGATTATTTCTTATAGAAAAATTATTTAGAATGTTTAAGGGATATTTTGAGGATGTTTTTGAGAAATTATATGAAAGGAAAATTGTAATGCTAACAAATTTTAGAACATCAAAGAGTTATATTATTACATAGAAGTTCGTCTTACTCTTTGGATGGGATTGTTTTATTTCTTGGATTGAAAACTTTCAAGAGTTGATAGATTCTTCCAAACAAGTCCTCTCTCTTTACTTTAGCCATGTTCCTTGTAGTGACTCCTTGATCATCTTCAATCCTAATCATGTTCTCATCTAGTTTCCATGTGCCTTGTGCGGGTCACCCTTTTGGTTTACCAGTGGGACCAACAGATATTTGTCAACCTGTTGCCGTGATCCCTAATCCTCTAAGCATTCACCCCTCTCCATTACATCTCTTCTGACCTGCTGGCCAGTGTCCTTAGTTTTTCCTTCCAAGTATTTTCTGCTTTTGTGGCAATGTAGTTTCCATCTGTAATAACAATATATATGTTTCAGGTGGAGAAGACAGAGTGCAGCAACTGCCTCATTTGGGCTAAAAGTGACAATGTAGCAAGGGATGTAATTAAACTCTCGTCAAAAATTACTGTAAGAATCAGTTTGTTTAGCTCTGTTTGCATGTCTTCTCGTGTTTTGATGTTACCATTTTGTATGAAAATCTTCTGTGCTTTTTCATTTATTATTATTTTAGGATTTCATAAGGGCACATAAGAGCAAAAGATTGTACTTTTGATTGTATTGGCTTGTAGACCCCGTTACTTAGCATATTGGAATTATGGCAGTTGCAAGTGACTTTATATAAACAGTGAATGATAATTAATGCTTAATAATAAGATTATGCTTCTGAGAGTTGGTGTAAAAGTGATGCGTTATTCGGAAAACAAAGTCATCAGGGCCCTCTAAGCATTCTATTAAGTGATAGTTGCATTGCAGCACTAAAGAATATTCTAGTTTTGATTCTTTCAGAGAATGGAAAATTGGATTTTAGATAGGAAGCTACCATTCATTTTTTTTTTTTTGGATAAAAGAAATATTATTAGAGAAGGGGGAAGATAAGAATAGAGATTCTGCTTGGATGAACCAAAAGAATCGACAGAAAAGAAAAACCAAACAGACAACTGAACTAATCATGAGCCGTGTCTTCAAAGCCAGACAGTCTTCACTCGTGTCTAAACGAAGAAATCTTTCCAAAATACCCATGAGCCGAGAACCTCCGAAAATCTAACATTAAAACCTCGTGCATGATTTCCATGAACACCTTATAACAATGCACATTACACACCCTGCAAGAGCTGCCTGCTTTTGTCATCTCAAAACCTCTAAAATAGGATGACATGAGAAAGTGCTCAGAACTGAGTCTTTACCTATCCAACGTTAACCAAAAGTACTACTCTATATTGCTCTTCAAATAACCAGCAGTGACAGTGTTATCATGATTTGTGCCTATTGGCGGATATTCTTATTGAATATTTCAGTACAAATAAAGACTTGACCTTAGTAAAAAAATGGAGGTAATTCATTCTTCTTTGTAGATAAGGAACTGGAAATAAGATTTGCGTTAACTGACTGCGAGTCTTTGAGGTTTAGTTGTTCCCGATTAACTTTTTGTATAGTTGTAACTTGTATCTATGATGACATGAAATTATTGGCATCATCATTGCGAAGCTGCTGCAAGCTGGAATTGTATTATAGATGTGTTATATATGTCCACTTGAGCTTCCTTTCAGTCCAGTCTGGGATGATGCAGGTTGGTTACATTGTAATGAGAGAACATTTTACTGGAGCTAGGACAAATTTGTTGAGAATGAAAGGTGCGGAGGTTGTTGGTGTCTATCATCGATTGATTGATGAAAAGCTCGTTAAAATTTTGCGCAGGTATGTTTTTTATTAAAGCATTTAGCATCTGGTGTCAAGTTTTTACTATATTTAGCGTTAACAGGAGGAACAAAAAGGTGTATGCTTGGACAGTTGATGATGAAGACTCCATGCGAAAAATGTTGTTTGAACATGTTGATGGTATTGTTACGAGCAACCCGACTTCTCTTCAACGCCTAATGCAAGATACCAAGCTACAATGTCTTGAAGAAGGTTATTCGTTACCACGCTAAAATTTCTTTCAAGAATTTTAGAGGTGCGTTATATGTTGTCATCATTAAAATACTAATCCTTTCTGTAACATTACCTTCTAATAATTTTACGACATAGTTTTTTGTAGAATTAACTCTAATGTTTTTTAACACTATTCTTACTTATTTTAAATTCAAGTTATGTTTTTAGTATTAAATTTATTTTATTTTAACGTATACAATTGTTTTGTACATTAAATTGAGCCATATACGATTTTATGAAACCCAATTACATGAAGCAGCTATTAGTAGAGAATTATTGACACCCAATTACAATCGGAATAAATATACTGAGTGAGATTTAGTGACACCCAATTACAACCGAATAAAATTGCTTTTTTAGTTGGTATTCCTAAAATTATCTTTCTGTTCTACATTTTGTAAAACAGAAATGAGAGGAAATAATGGTCTATCTATAATCTAAACTTAATATAATTAAATAGTGTAGTTTTCTGACTAAAAGGTTATTAGTCAATGGTGGAATTTTAATAAATATCCTTGGTAAAGGTTTGTAAAAGGTTATTAAATTATGTATCTTCATATAATCTAATCTGTAATTTTCTTCTTTATCAAAGGAGAAAATCTTATATCCCGCTTTGACAATCGATTTTCCACAATTAATGTTTTAATTTAACGTTCTTTTATAAAATTTATCAATGAAAAAACAAAATTATAAAAATGCTAATACACTAGTTAACTTCATGTTAGAATGTGTAGAAAGTGAAGCTCAAGCTTTTAATTTTGTTGCAATCATTATGGTTAAAGAGATTTTTGCAAAATTTTGTATAATCTAACTCTTCCCGCCCTAAACCTTTGTTTTGATTGAAGGAATAGAAAACGAAAGAAAAAGTAAAAGGTGAAACTGTTTGGATTAAATGAAAAATAGTAAAAAATAAAATAAATAAAAAAATTTATGAGTGATTTATAGAATTAAAAATTTGTTAATTCAAATTGTTCTTATATTAAAATTTATATTTAAATAAATATTAAAAAATATTTAAATACTTATTACTTGTATTTATTTAAGAAGTTTGTCTTGAGTTGAGTACCCTCTTATAAAGTATTTGTCAATTATATAATTTTGTAACGAAAAAATTGATGTAAAAAATAATATTTTGGAAAACAAGTTAAATTTGAAATAAACTTCAAACTAAAATGAAAATAAAAACATCAATATAAATTGAATAAATTATAATTAAAATAATTGTGTTAGTACAAAAAAATTATATTTCAAAACAAAAAATTAAAATAATAAACTAAATAAATTAGTTTTATGTTGAATAAGTTATATAATTATATTCCTTTAAATGATAAATTTAAATTCATATAAAAGTAATAATTGTCCACATAAAAGTAATTTCACATACATAAAAAAATAATTTATATAGATTATAAATTGAAAAAAAAATAAGAATTATAATCACATCTAATAAGCAGTACATTCTCCTAATCCAAAAGAAATAAAGTGCAAATATAAGTTAAATTACAATAATATAAATTTTAAAAAAAATCGAAACAATAAAAAGAAGTTATGTCCACTCACAGGAGTCCCATAATTTATCAATTTTTTTTTTCAATCTCATCAATTTTTTAGTGAATTCTTCAAAACTTTAGTGAACAATCAAATTTTGAAGTTTTTAAATATCGTTACATTCTTTGGGTACCACTCCAATTTTTATTAAGTATATCATTACTTAGTCGAGCTTGTGGTCTTATAATCTTAGCATCCTATTTTAAATTTTTAATGCCTACTCTAAAATATTAATGATTAATTTCAAATTTCAATTCCTACTTTAACGGTCGTAACATATTTTCAAATTAAAATCTACAGACAATATTTAAACCAAAATTTACAATTTTAATGTCTGTTTTAAAAGTATCTAAATACTACTTTGAGTACTTTAAAAACTACACCCTCTTTTAAGTAGTTTAATTCCCTACTTGAAAAAAAAAATATAAACCGTATATTCAAAATGGAATAAAACTACGTTGAGTTCTAAACTAAGAAATGTTATACTTTATTATAAAGATTTTAATCTCTACTATCACTTTATTCAAATTTACACGTGCAATAATCATACCAAACAATGAAAATAGCACTTTCAGATTTCATTTAAGAAAGTCATTCGCAAAGACAAAAGTGTACCTCCATACAATTAAGAGTGTGAAGTCAACCACAGACAACATACATTTATGATGAACCAATGTAGAAGAAAAAGAAAATCACTCATGTCTTTCTACCATTTTCCAAGGGCATGTGCTGATAACCTCCAATGAACAAAAGGAATAGTTGTTCCAATACAACAACTAAAACATTTCAAACGGGAGAAGCAAAGATCTAAAGAATTGTTCATCTTCACCCTTTTATTATGCTAGTGCAATCACTCTTTTGATTCTATTGTCAAATCTTGATACTCTTAAGTAGTTATGATTCATAATACTAAATAAAAGGATAAATGTCAGATACAAAATTGTCGTTAAAGTTTATGTTTTTTATTTTCATTCATTCGTATATTTATAGTTTGATTTTCTAAATAAAGAGAAAAAAAATGAAAAAAAGAAAAAAAAATAAAAAGGTTTGGATTAAAAGAATGTGAATATATTTGAGGGAAGAGTTTGTAATAGATGTGAATAATGCAAATAGAAAATTTGATTATACAATTTTATAAAAAAATTAAAAAAATAGTATAAAATAAAATTTTGAAAATATAAATTAAAGTTAAAATAAATTTGAAATTAAATTAAAATTATAGTACATAAAAAGATTATATATTAAAATAATAATATATAAAACAAATTATTTACTTGATATTAAAATGTAAATAAATAAATTTATTATTTTAATGTTTGTTTTAATTATTTGTTTACAGAATATAATTATTAATAAAAGTAAAAGTTTCAATTACAGATAATCGATTATATATATTTCGCTTTTTCATGCTTGTAGGTCAATTTTTTTCCCTTTTGTGTAGTGGCCATGAAATGATATACATGATCAAATTGGGTGTGCACTCAACAGTGAACATTATTAGGGGTAAGATGAAGATGACACCACTGCTAAAAATTTTCACATTTTTTTGTCATGTTTGCAATGCATGAGAAAAGATGGTGGACCTCACACATTTTCTCTATTTCTTCACACATCCTATTTTCTCATTTTCTCTTCATTCATGTGCTTTTTAGGTTAGTCGGCAGAAAAAAGCACATGAAAAAAATGAATCATTTGTTGTGAGTATGTGGTGTTGGTTTATTATCATTTTGGAACATTTAATGGTTTGGAAGAAAATAAAAAATGTCATGTCATAGTCTCAGGTCTCTCAGCTCTCTATTATTAACCATGCTTGACAACTATCACAGTATTCAGCATTAGGGATGTCAACAAGGCATAGAAAACATATATTAGAGGTCTTGTGAGGGGCTGTGAAATAGACTATTACTTATTTATTCATTAAGCATCACTTTTTTTTCTTCATCAAGTTGTAGATGAGAATATAGGAAATGACATTTCTCAAATAACACACAATCACAAACCCACTTAGCACACTCATTACATAAAAACAAAGATAACTCACTGCATAAAAAGTAAATTAGAAACTTGGTTGATATGGAATTGGTTTGAGATGAAGTGGCACTTTTATGGAGGTAACCAGCCCATATGTCTCACTCATGTCTATGTCTTGTACAGATGCAGGTAGCTTCCAATTGAACCAATAAAGAAGGTTGGCTAAAGCATACTCAACAGAAGCAAGTCCAAAAGTCATTCCAGGGCATGCTCTTCTCCCAAAACCAAATGGAATGAATTGGCCTTTCAGAGGAACATGGTTATTGCCATGTCTCTCTGGAATGAACTCTTCAGGCCTTTCCCAGACTTCAGGGTCCCTCTGAATCCCCCATGCATTCACATATATCAGTGTTTTGGCAGGAATGTCATATCCTCTGAGTTTCACACCAGATGCTGTCTCTCTAGGAACCAATAGAGGAGCAGGTGGATGTAACCTTAGAGTTTCTTTCACTACACATTTGATGTACTCCATTTGGCTTATGTCATCTTCTTCCACTTTTGATTTATGCCCTACAATTTTTCTCACCTCTTCCTGTGCTTTCTTCAATTTCATTGGATTTCTCATCAGCTCTGCCATAGTCCACTCTAGTAGTGATGCAGTTGTGTCACTTCCTGCTACAAACATATCCTGAAATTATAAAGATAGCATTAGTAATAATTCTGAACTCCACCTTTTGTTTGGGATACAAAGTGACAACATGTAATGTTTGAAATTCTCAATAAGCATATCTATAATTAGTCCTTAAAAGTGTCAACTTACTATTAAGTTTATCCAGTCAAATAGTTTCATTTCATCCCTTGAAAAACTAATTTGGATTGGCAAAAGCTTTGTAAGACCAAATTGTATATTAACTCTCTCTGTTCTGTCTTGGATGGTAAGTAAGTCAGTTAAAATGTTTGAAAAAAAGATAGAAAAGAAATCAACAGAACAGAAAAAAGAGGAAAACCAATAGAATTATTTTGATGTCATCGTTGGTGAGCTGAGAGTCAGGCATGGCATTCTTCTGATGTTGGATGAGGATATCCACAAAGTCCTTATCAGCTTCCATCTGCACCTTCTTATGCTTCACAACTAACTCATCTAATAATGCATCAAATGCTACAAAAATGGCTTTGAATTCCTTGATGTTGCCAGTTAGAAAATCAACCCAACTCAGCAAAGGAAAGCGATCTCCCACAGTGACAACTCCAAGTTGAATCATCAACCTCCTTGCAAGCGCTTTGACCCTGCTGTTACTGTACTTGTGTCCAAGAGCACATTTACATATGATGTTGTCTGCTACTTCAAGAACCAACTCACTTAGATTCACAGAGGATGCATCTCTCAAGCTTGCTTCGCCTATCTTTTTAACCAATTCTGCAACCTCTTGTTCCCTTATGAGGCGAAATGACTGCACCCTTTTGGCACTCAGAAGTTCAAGGGAACATATTTTTCTTCGTAGTTTCCAGGTTTCTCCATAGGATCCAAAACCAATGTCATCACCTCCATACAGTAGGTATTTGGCTGCTGTGATTCTGGGTCGGTTTGAGAAGGTTAAGTCGTGAGTTTGCATTATTTCCCTCACCAAATCTGCTGATGAAACCACCACAGCTTGAGTCTGCCCCAACTGCAACCACATCAGAGAACCATGCTTTTCTGAGAGGGCACTCAAAGAACGGTATGGCAATGTGCCTATCTGATGAAGATTGCCAATGATTGGTAGCTTTCTTGGTGATGGAGGCAGATTCAAACTGGTTTTGATTTTGGATCTTCTTGCTAGCTTCAACACAGCAATAGCAAGAAGAAAGAAGAAAAAATAAGGGTAACAAGTAGAAGAAAGAAAAGGTATGGTTATAGAAGGCATTGTTTATCTAGGCACACTCTTCTACCACTCACACAACACCATATATATAGCCATAGCCATCTTACTTATGTTCATTTTGAGGCTACTATTTGATATGAGATAATATTCAATTAAAAAGCTGAGGTGACAGTAGAATACTATTAGACACAACTTGTTCTTGAAATAGTAAACCTCCAATGGAAGAGAAATGAAGTTATGCATGCAGCACTCAATCATTGCTTTCTATAATCACTGCTTTGTCCCACCACCTTTTATCTTCAACTCAAATATTTCATCATACAAATTGTTAAACTTTACGTGTGTTGAGTGAAAACACTGCCATAAAATCCGTACCAAGAATTTTCAACCTCGATATGAATTGAATTTATGAATTTTTTATTTTGATTTTTATATAAAATTTAGACTCACGTTTAAATACTTGATTTATTAAACACCACTTAATTTTATATATAATTTTATTAAATTTAAGATTAGATTGATGGTGACTGATCGGTAAGAGATGCTTCACAAGACAAAATGTAATGCTGGCTTTATCCAAAAAGATAACAGTTCCAATGTGCTTCACTTTAAAAATTTGATTAATAAAAGAACGCATGCATTACATTACACAGTTTTTCTTAACCTGATATTTATTATTTTAAAAATATAAAACACATGTATACAAAAAAGGTGACCTCTTCCATCTTTCATAGAAAATAAATTAATTATATCTTTATTACGATTGATAAAAATAGTGAATATTAATTAAAAATGTTATACATATCAATTGATTTTAAAATATGGGCTTAATTTTCTTTGCTCCTCCTAATAATATACATGGGTTGTTTTAGTTGTGAATCCTATTTCGTTTTATTTTTGTCCTTCTTAATTATATTTTTGCTTTTTTTATTATTTATGACTAATTCTCTCTATTAAGATCATGATCATGTCGTCAAATAATCTTGTTAGTAAAATTATCAACTCCACGCAGATTACATAATTAAAAGTATGATGTAAACACACACATATATTCCATAAAAATTAAATTAAGATTACATATTTGAGAATATATTTTTGTGGAAAACATCTTAAAATGTTAATTCAATTTTTTTAAACATTCTTAATAGCATTTTCTTTACAAAAGGAGAGAAATTTTGAAATGTCATTTTCTTTCCTCCATTAAAATGAAATGTTTACAGGTCCATAAAAAGATTAATGTAAAAATGTAATAATCAATATATTTAATTAGTTCTTTTGACATCCTATTAAAGTAACAATATATACAAAATTAGGTATGTAATCCAATACCCCAAATTGATAGGAAAAGATGCCAACTTTTGAGCTTCTCTTTTTCTAATCCCCAAATCTAATACCTGCATATCCTTATCTTTCTCTTTCCCTCTTCCTCTGCAACTTTAATCATTTTCAATTCTCAATTAACCAAATCATTTCATCGTCAATGCTTCCATAATCAATCAATTAATTAAAATGCTGAAGTTTATGTACTTTCTTTCACAAATACAGAGTATTTAGTTTTGCAATTTTTTATTTTATTTCTCATTGGATAGGAGGTGAGGTATCTTGTGGTTAGAGAAACCCTAATTCTCTGGTTTGGAACATCTGGGTGGGGTCTCAATTTGGTGAAAACCCGTCGAAGTTGGAAGTTCAATTTTGAAGCTTTGAACGAAGATGGCCAATGGGAAAGTGGGAACAACCAATTGGTTCCAAAAGAAGATCGTCGATCCTCTTGTCTCCATTGTCCGCAGGTACTCTTCAAAAATTTCGTTTTTTCCCCTCTCTTTCTCTGATCGACTATTTGTTTCCCTTTTTTATTTCTGAATCGCTGCTGCCGCTGATTTGATCCATCATCTATTGTTCTTAAATTTGGTTTTCCATTGCATTGGATATGCATGATGGATGATATAATTGTTCTTCATTTTAATTATTTCCTGTCTAAAACTAATTAGGGCTGGGAGTATAATATCTTATTAAAAAGGAAAATTTTAAGTGGCCTCTTGTTGAAGCTTGGCTATGTTCATTCATGGTTGTTGCTTATTCTTTCTCTCCACCTTTTTGGAGAAGCCATGTGAGGATGTGTTTCAAGCTGGAAAATGAAATATTAATTGCTTTTATGGAAGTGATTTTTTTTGTCTTTGAATATCTATCATTTGTTATGAGAATCAGGCTGGTGTTGTGAAGACAGCTGTAGATAGATAACTTTGGCCTTTTTTTTTCAGAGGAGCTGAACCAAAGCAGTTGGCTTTTTCTGCTGCTCTTGGTCTTACATTGGGAGTGTTTCCTATATGTGGTACGTTGTTATTAACCAATCTGGAATTATATACTCATTTGTGTTGGAATCAACTTAGAAGAGGATTTATTTGTTTCACTTGCAACGTGCTTGCAAACATGTAGATTCAAAAAGGTTCTGTTTGTTGTCCAGCATTTATGCTCCGCATCTTTACCAATCTAACTTGATTTTCCTGCTGATTTATAATGCGATACGTGTGTCACAAAGGGTGGAGATCCTTTTCCCAATACATGCATTATGGATCTAGTGAAGTTAATATAAATTTCAGGGTGGAGGAGAATAAATGTAGACTATTAACTATATACTTGAGTTGTAATTACTGACAACAAAAAGTGGCTTCATATATGTGATGTGGTGAGTTGTTTTCTAAAGCAGTAGGCATCTGAGAGGGGTGATGCATTCAGTATGTGGAGAACCACATAAAGAGAAACTTCATGCTGCACTAACTTTTGAATTAGGGAAAACTGAAAGGAGAAATGACCAACTCGGTCAGCCTTTTTATTTGAGTATTGGCACTGCATGTCAGCATATTTTTATCTCAATTGACTGATGAAGGCTAAGTATTCTTCATGATGGACCTTTTTTTCATAATACCTTTTTCTTAGTAAGTACAATCATGTCATGATTCAGGTTAAGCAAAATAGAAACAACTATTTTTGTATAACTGTTAGATATTGTCCCAGTCTATTAACCAAAGAGGGAGGAAATCAATCAATCATTAAGATAATTTGTTCATATCTAAAACATTAATAACCATTGATACTGACACCACATACAAAACAAATTTATATCTATTACTAGTTTTGTATGCTGCAGCATTGTTGAAAAAAATGTATATAATTTCTTTCTTGAATGATTAACAAGCATTACATTGGTTAACATAATATATAATAATTGTTAACTTTGGAAAGGAGGAATTTAGACGCAATTGATTCCTAATGATAAATATGTTGATAAGTTGAGAATCGACTGCCATGGGCCTAAACTTAGCCAGGCTTACCTGCTGGGTCTTTCTCTGAAAAAATGGAAGTTGCCTGTTGCATAAAGCACTGATTTTCTGTCAGAATAGTTGAAGTGGTTTAGAATCTGTTCATCCAGGGTAATGATTCTGATAGGATTCTTAATTGGCTGTCCAACATGTTTCATCTGTCTGTATTGAGGTTTGAACAGTCAATTTTAAATTAATTAGTTTTGCATTATAATCTCTAGCTAACCATAGTTTAGTACTGGTAGCCAACTAGCATAATCAGTTTAGTCTCTCTGTCTAATTTCCAAAAAACTAAATATTTCAATTAAGTCTAGAGAATAGAGATGCAGCTCATGGAAAATGCAACGTGACTAACATAATCCCGATACTGTATGATTTCAAGATTGAGCAGCAACTAGAATTAAGTATAAAGTATAAACTGATTCCACCTACCAAATGCATCACAAAATCAAAAGAATAAAAATATGATGTTAATTAGATATCTGAGAAATAATGACACGTTCTTCTATAATTTGTTAGACATACTAATGTTTTTCAAATAGGTGTCACTGTATTCCTCTGTGGGATGGCTATTGCATTGCTTGGACCACTTTGCCATGCTCCAACTGTGATGCTAGCGAACTTCATTGCTACTCCAATAGAGTTGAGGTAATATGTATTCCATGCCGTCTTTGCATCTACTTTCCTTCTCTTTGGGGAATCATTTATCATTGTACTTTTATTTTGTTGGCCATGTTACAATCAAGATTTTTATGCAAATATCTTATAAATAATTTTATGACTTCAAATTTTGTTAGAACCGGATTTTTTTTCTTTAATTTCTCATGGAATGGAAAACATTTATTTTCAAATCTAATTGCATCCTAGTAGGCCAAATAGAGGTTTTTGTTTCAACTCAATCAAATGAAAGACTTTCCAATTTGGAAAGCCTAACAAAACTTAATGATGAAGGGTCTAGCTGTTGTTGCATCCCAAATGCTAGGAAGGGTTATATATTTGATTCAAATAATGTTCATACAGAAACATGTTTTTATGTTCAGAAAGGCCCCCTAATAGGAAATTCATTTTGTTTTTAAATTGTTTGGTAAAAAAGTAAATGTGTACAGAGAGCCCTAATGAACAATGAAAGAGTTCAGATGTTCTTCTTAATTATACCCATTCATACTTTCATGTTACCTTGTTATGTCAAGTGTTGGACATTTAGTTTCTCTCTTATTCCTAGACCAATATTTTTTTTTTGGTAATAGATTATATATACATATGTGTGTGTATAAATATTGATTTTACTCTTGTTTGTACGTTGGTATTTGCTTTCATTTGTTATTTCAGTTTGGTTGTACCCTTTCTACGCTTTGGTGAAGCTATCACTGGTGGATCTCATTTCCCTTTAACATCTGATGCTTTAAAGAAAGTCTTTACTGGCCAAGCTTCACATGAAGTCATATTAAGTATTGCCCATGCGGTAGGTGCTACCACGTAATATTTTCTTATGGATTTGTCTTAAATATAGAGATGTGTACCCAAAACATAATAAAAACAGTACATTCATTTCTCCTTTTCTCATATGTGCCACTTTACCTTAGTTTGAAGTTTGAAATGGAGCATTGACCTATTTAACTGGTTCTTTATTAACCAGTAGTCAAACTTGTTCCTGTCGTTTACTTTTCTATTCAATTTTTAATTGAAGATTTTAAAATTTGTCTCAACTGTTTATATGCACACATATTTTTAATTGCATTTCCTATTTTCCTCTAACAAGGAAGACATATAATGTAATGTTGATCTCTCATGTTTTGTAAACTAGCTATATTTTTATGCTTTTCATTATAGTATGTAATTTATTGCACCTTTAGTCTCTTTTTTTACTTCAACATACTTGAGGAGTTGGCTAGATTTTTTTTCATTGTCATTGGATGCTTAAATGGAGCAACGAGGTGTTAGGCTCAGTCATTTTAGATTTTCTTTTTAAGCAAGACTATAATATACTAGGCTGAAACTTTTAGACTTACAAGAGTGGTCAGGTAACAATAGGAACAACATTGTATTCTGGTTTACTTTGATTTGAAGCTTCTTGTAATATTCTGAATCTTATAAATTGTAAGTGTAGCTTTATCTGGATCAAAAAGATATTGTTTTAGATAATTTATTTTTACTATCATTCCTAATTGCACTTTTTGTATTTTGTCATTCCTTGTTAATTGCTGTATTTTACTATATACATAACTTCACTGCTGGCGCTATTCAGTGCACTCAAACAGACATCATTTATGTATTATTTAAGTGATCTCTTGAGTTTGTTTGACTCAAATTTTTTGATAAAAAAGTTATGCATAGTGGAATTGGTTTCTACCACTTGAGTCTTTTTTGTGATACACTGACAGTAAATCTTTCTATTCTATACTTTATTTAGGAATGCTTTTGTACCTAGAAATTCAGGAACCTGTTAACTTTTTCTTTTGATTATTTAATGTTTAAAATCCCATGTTTATCAAACGTTTGCAGTTATTAGGGTGGCTTGCCGCTACACCGATCATTTTGGGTGGTCTATTCGTAGTACTTTTACCGTGCTTCAAAATTCTGGTACGTAAATTCTCAAGTGTTACTTCAAGTCCAAAGAAGCCCCTCCATCCACACTCAGAGATAAAGTTGAAGGTAAGAGCTGTTTGAAAAAGTAGCATAGCAAAAAAAGAATAGTCACAAAATTGCTTCACTGTGAACAGTCATTCACTCATGTTCTTGCGTGACATAAATTGTACATAAAGACTTGTAATGCTGATATTGATAACAATGTATCCTATCTGTGAACTATGGTTTTGTAAGTTGTGTAATGTTATGTTATTACCAAATATAGTATGTGGTTGTCTACCTCAATTTGTAGTCAGTATTACTAAGCCCCACCTGTGTAAGTTTTGTTTTTATCTTCTATGTAAAAGAAAAAAAAAAGTCAACTTTGTTTGATAAAAGTAGTAAAATGCTTAGAAAGATGTAAAGCATATGCATATTTTTTTTTTTTTTAAATGTTCCAGAAGTATGTTCTTTGTTTTTGGTGATTTTCCAACCAAAGTATCCAAATTCAGTAAAGCCACTTTTGTCTCAAAAATTGGAAGATGTTGTCACATTAATCTCTGGATTAAAAGAAATTAAGAAAAAAATATTGTATAAACATTAGTGGACAATTATATTTAGTCTGAAATTATAAAAAAAAAGGCTTTTCATTTAGAAGACTTATTGAACATTTTGTTAATTGTTAGAAACTAATGTGGCAACACTTGGCACTTTCAGGAACTTTCTTCTGTCGAACGAGAACCCTTGATGAAGAAGATTACGGATTAATGATATGAATATCTAACTTTAATTTTAAGTATTATTTGCATTTTCCTCTTTCAAAGCCCCTTTGTAATATGCCAATATAATTTTAATGTAATGTTATATGTATAACGTGTCCTCGATAACTTAGCATTAAATTATTCTTTGAAATATAAAATACAAAATATATAGCAGGTCTCTATACTTGATTTTTTAACATCAGCTAAGCAAGTCAAGTAAAGCATTTTCGCGAAATGCTAAATAAATAATGAAATAATTAAAATGCTGATAAATTTTATTAAATTGTAGGGTAAAACCAACTTTAAGAAAACAAATACTCTACTTTCAATCTTAAACGTAAGTATCCATTATCTCAGTAAATATCGAAACTGATAATTTTCATTTATATAAATAAGAATTACAAATGAACCATTGATACAACTTTGACGTCAAAGCATCAAAAGAGTTTTCCTAGGAGGAATGGTGAAGATCATAACTTTGTTGTACTCTAATTCTAGTATAACATCTTCATGTATTCCAAGTTAAAAACAAGGGAAGTCTTCTAATTCAAGTAACTTCGTAAAATGGCACACTTTAATATACACTTTATTTGATTTCCACATAAAGAACAATTGGTTCACCCCAACACAAAATGGATAACACATAATATTGCCTCATCTCAATTTTATTTTCAAAATGCAGTGTTTTGGCACCTCGGAATTATTCTTAAATTGTAAAATTCAGGAAGTGGACGATAATGAAATAATTTGTTTGCAGTAAATCAATTAACTAACTCTATCCCTGTCAAAGGAAGCCCCGCATGAAGCTGAAGAATAACATCACCAACAGTCTGCAAGAACAACAGGCAAGAAAAGTATCAGATTTGACAGGAGTTTATTGGTCCTCTCTCTCTTTTCTTTTAATCAATATATTCAGTGGTAGCATATATAATTCAGAAAAATAAAGTACAAAAGCAATTTAAGCATAGGGAAAACGACTTTTTATGGATTCAGATACTTCAAAGGAAGAACAAACGTGAAATGGCCCCACACACCTTAGCCATGGATCTATAAGAATGTTCTGTGACGCCTGCAACATGAGGAGTCATGATAACATTCTTAAATTTAAATATCTGGTCATCAGGGTTAAACGGCTCAGTCCAAGCAACATCAGTGCCTAACCCTCCTAAGTGACCTGATTCAAGGTTGTTGATCACAGCCTCATAGTCCACAAGACCACCTCTAGCAACATTCACCAGAAGCGCACCCTGAAATAAACAATTGTATAATCGCAAGGAAATTCATCAAAAGTTACAACAAACTAGCCAGTTAAACCAAAAGATATTTCATTAATGTTACATTTGCTTGTTTTCCTACAAATAATGTGGTGTTAGCAGGAAAACTAATAAATTTGTGATGACTTCACACTGTGTCAGAAAATAAAACGAAAATGATAAGGATCTGCAATAATCTTTCCCACTATTTAAGCCTATATGAGATAATTATTCACTTTTTCAACCATAAATTCCAATTATGCATCCTCTCAGGTTAGCATTTATTTCCCTTCCGTCAAGCAAAAAACTCTTCTGTTACAATCCACATTCCCTAGCCATCCTCTTTACTTTACAGAACCCAACAAGAACAATTGATAGCTATGTGCCTCATGTTGGGTTACCGTGTTGATTTCTGTGCTGCCCATCTCAAATTTTGAAAGGTTTTGATAAATTGACACTGAAGTAGTCCATTCTCATCTCCTTTGGGTTGCTCACAGGCTTTCTGATTTCAACCTTAATGGCTTTGACTAAAGCATCTGCTTTGATGAGTTCGATTTTCATGGGAGATAGTTCTCATAAATCATCAACAATCAACATAGTCAAAACAATAGCTTGCAAAAATCTTATTTTGTTAAAAAGTGTTATTACCCATTTGTCACTTGTGTAAGTCCTACTATTACAATTATATTGCATACTGTTGTTTTGAATTCAAAAAAGTATAAAATATTTTATAATTTACAAAAAGTTTTATGAGCAAGTTAGCAACTCAGAAAAAGAGAATAATACTTTCGACAAAATAATCAAGTAAACGCTCATTCTTGACATTGTAAGTACTGTTGGTCACTTTATTTAGTTCATAACTTCTCAAAATCCACTCTTCAGTCCCCAACTACGCAAACGACATTCATTATATTTCCTTACTTCGTTTGCCACTGTCATTTAGCATAGAAAAGGAATAAGTAAATGACATCAACAAAGCCAGGACTGAAGTGTGGGTTTTGAAAAGTCAGGGATTAGAATGGGGATTTACTCAAAAGAAGGAACAAAGAATTATTGCAGAATTCGGATCATAAGGAAAGTATCTCCTTCCAAGTGTCACCTCTTCCAACCGAGAAGAATAACTCAGTTACAATCTCAACTCACTGTACGTTTTCCCTCTTATGTATCTACCAAAAACTCAATGGATTAACCAGATTCCTAGATAACTCGGTTAGGACTGGGTGGGCCCCACTAACCACCTGTCTACTTCGCATCTTTATGCCTCTGAGCTTACATTACAGGATCTGTTTGCATTCTGCTGGGACCTAACAGAGTACGATCTCCTTGATAGGTACTTTGAATCCAACAGCGGCTTAACGGAAAAGTTCACTCTATCGGAATTCACAAGTTATTCAAAGTTTCAATTTGAAAATATTTCATACTGAGATATCAAAGATAATATATACCAAAAGTATTTTGACATTTACCCATCTCCCAAGATCTTGTACACGCATTATGAGCCTAACTTAACTTCTATACAAGAAAAATAAGTAAATCAGAGAAGGTCATCTGAAATGGTAAACACACCTTTTTCATAGAAGATATGAACTTGTTGTTTATAATACCAGCCTGAAAAACATCATATCAAAGTCAACAAGCATGTAATGAAAACAAGTCCATTAATATTATGCTTAGTTCACAGAATGCACTTAAAAGCATTTAGAAAAAAGGCAGAACTAGATGTCACTGAAGCTTTTAAGCACAAACAGATTCATGTAATAATCAACTGAGATTCTACATCAGAACATTGGTTACTGCTAAGGAAAAAGAAACAAGGCTTTCTAAATAATAACACTATATCTAAACAAAAAAAGGAGAAGAAAGATAGGATAAAAAATATACAAATAAAATGTTTTTCTGTTTACCCATTTGTCAACCATCTACCATAGGTTTTCACCAATCTCAAAAGCTTTAATAAAAAACAAAAAGGGAACCAAAGTAGCTAAAAGTAAGTAAAACAATGGAAGTTCAGAAAAACCAAAATAAACGAAGGATTGTAAAAGGTCCAACCGTCTCATTGTTTAATCTTAGGCAGCAAACAACAATGTCAGCCTTCCTCGCAAAGTCATATATATCTTCATGACTACCCTTCACATCAACAAGATCATGTGCATCATCTTCAACAAATAATAAAAAATATGTTAAGAAATAGATGAACAAATGAGACTTATTACAAGTAATGGTCCACAACAATTGGGAAGGAAAAATACTTCTGCTTAATTTGCTATCCTCCTGTGCATATGAAGCCCAGCTACGCTTTGTAGCCATAACTTGTACACCAAATGGCTGCAAACGCTTTGCTAAATCTATTCCAATGTTCCCAAAGCCCAAAATGAATATCTACATTACCATTAAAAATTAGTTTTCTACAATGAGCATAGTCAATTATTGTAAACATATCAATGTATAGAAATTACACTTTGGGAGGAAAACAGATGTGAAAGGACAAAATTTACTCTATTCGTGGTTGTTTTACCCTTGTACTGTTTAACATAACTGTATCACTTATGCATGTAGTACAGAAAAGATTTGGTCGAGGAAACTGTGTATGACAATATACGAATCAAAATGTAAGCCATTCTGGGGGGTTTATCGGAAAGGACTCTGACTAGATACACCAAAAACTGAAGTTTGAACTAAACATAATTTTCATAGCCCCTCAAATAGAACACCAATCTCTATCATTTGTTTAACCAATGCTATTTAACAAAATGAAACTTAATTCAATCAATTTTAGACACCCAGAAAAAAAAGTAGGTATATGCATGTTATCCATAATAATTTTTAAGACCCAAGGCAACATGTCAAATATATTGCTTTGATCATCTATCGCCTTCTCCTTCCTTTAAAAGTACAATTCGTTTTTATTTAGTTAGAATAGGCTGAGATCCATTTCTATTGAGGTATGTAACCATTACGAGAAACAATAACCAGGAACAAGAATAAAAAATGGTGAGGATAACAGGAATATTATTTTGTTTCCCAAAAGGAATCAATACACTCACAGTTTTCCCAAATAAAGTTTCAGTAATTGGCTCTCCAAGCTTCTTCTGTTGTATGGAAACTTGCAGTTCATTCTGCATGCACATTATTTTTTCTTCAGAGTTAGAACAGCATTCATTCAGAAAGAATGGAATTTTTTTATTTCAAATTGAAGATATCATACTTGCTTTCGGAGGAGACCAAGCATTAGATATATGGCCATTTCAGCACAAGAAGCTGAATTTCCAGTAACATCACTTGGGATCCTAGCAACTTTGATTCCATGCTTTGTTGCAGCATCAATATCAATACCTTGGAGAAAAATTCATGATTTATCAATTTGAAATTATGATGAGGTTTAATGGGACGGGAGGAACGAAAAAAATAAAAAATACGAAATCACATCTACAATCAATATGGAAAACATGAATCTTCCTCAAATTCCACATTAAACCTCAACTGACAGTAATCACAGTACCTTCCAGCCCAACACCATACTGCATTATAAGCTGCATCTGAACTGCACGAGAAATTATGTCTGAATCTAGCCTCATGCTTTTTACTATGCAGACATGATAATTGCCAATATCCTTGGGCACATCTTCAAAAGAGAGAACATCAACCTACAAACGCAACAGACAACTTATTGATCTAAACTAAAATCAATGAAACATTTTTCTCACTGTATTACAAAGATTGTACAACTGCCATGCTAGTAGTACTATCTAGAAATTTTATTAGCAGTTATCTTAAACCACAAGTAACTGCAGAGAGAATAGTTACAATTATATAGAACACATAGGGTAAAAACACAAACACAAGTTTTAGTGAGAAATAGAATGCTAAGGGCAAGCTCATTTATTCAAGTAAGCCAAAAATCAAAGTACAAGGAACCAATGATTACTTCAAGGGTTCATTAATCTCCACCTAATTTGGGCAAGTCTAAATCACCTAAAATTAATATATTCATTGCTCTTAGAAAGGAAATTCAGACATTTAGTCTCCATCCAATGCCAAAATTATTATTATTATGTTCATCTGAAAACAAGGCACTATGTTTTTACCTATAAACCCTAACCTAGGTACTGCAAAATTTCAGAGGACTCTAAATGAGAAGAGACAACAATGGAAGAGATTAGAGCCTTGGGAAAGAATGAATCTCAGAGGTTATAGATCTACTGAGATGGAAGAGACGCAGTGGCCGGAAATGGTTTTCATATTGAAATACAAAGCTAGTATGAATTACATGTCATAGTACAATCCCAATTAAACTCTACTGCGACAAAGAAAAAATAAATCATTATTTGTCACAATCCAGTTTAGCATGACTCTATCAATCACACAGAAATCGAAGGACATTTCATCAGCAAACAACAGTACAAACATCTCAACAAAACTAGAGTAATTTAATTTGCTAGTTAAATACAACCAACATGCAGTATTGATTGCATTTTACCTTGTTAAATGAATGATTTTCCAAATTTTTGTACCACTAGTGAGAAGCAGGAAGTGGCGTTCACAAAACAACAACAACAACAAAGTCTTGCCCCACTAGTGAGGTTGGCTAGATGGATCATTTGATGCCATTCAATAAAAACAACAGACAAAACCGGAGTAGTTCAATAGCTAGTTGGATATGATGAACACGTCCTATCAATTCTATTTTACCTTGATATGGGCATGATTTTGCAAATACTCTGTTGTATATTCATTAGAAGCAGGGAAATGGGGCCCACAAAACAAAACTCGAGTGGTTTGTCTCTCAACATGCTTTACCAAGTTCCCATTAATCTCCATGAGACCTGTCCTACAACATGAAGCAACATTGAAATAAGAAAAGAATGAAATTCAAACACTGCAATCGAGTCAACTTTTTTTGTATCCTGGACTGAAGACAATTCAGCTCCAGTTGGATGAGTCCTGTATGCAACGGTGGCTTCCAACTGCGCCGCAAGTGGAAATTACCACCAATTTACTAGATTAAAAAATTGGAAATCATAAAAAGATATTTTTCTTTCAATTTTCATTTTTTTTCCCTTTTTGGTAATTGAACAATCACTCTGCACATGCAGGTGGAACTAACTTGTTTCGAGGAAAAAGTCGCCATTTTTCGTAGTCCCAGAAAACCGTTTGAAGAACTACAATTCTCCATAAATTAATCTTTGCAAAAAGAAGTGATATTTTGATCAATTGATGACCAAATCCCATTGAGTCAAACAGCAAGTCAATTTCATTTCGAAAACTGGGGACTGGGTGAATCTCAATTTCAAGGCATTTTAAGTTGGGAAAGTCTGAATTGAAATTTGAAAGAAGAAGGAGAGGAAGAAAGAACATACGAATGAAGGTATTTGGTGCGATGAAGATGATGGAAGTGTTGAGTTGTTAGCGATGTGAATAGCCTGGAAGAGGATGTGCGACCAAACAAAGCCCTCAACATAATATTCTACTCTCCACATCAAGGTCTCTTTCTTCCACTCTTCTGCCACTCTTTCTGCGATCAGACTCTGTGTTTGTTTACACCCACTTTCTACGCCGGTTTCTCTGTTCATCATTGCTCTGCTACACATGTTTTATGTGATCCATTCCTAAGTTTCAAATAATTTTTGTGTTATTTATATATTACTAACATGATTTATGTTATGTATACTTATGATTTGAATATTAATATGATTTAATGTAAAATTTTTATGTATTATATGAAACGGAATCTTGATCTTATCTTGCAAGTAGAAGCCAAAAGAAGGATTATAGCTGAATACCATCGACAAGGATTCAATAATACGTATGGTTGCAGATTAAAAAAAACTTTGTGAATCACATGGGGATATGATTGATAAAAAAAATTATTTGTTAGAATTGTAAAATTATTTCTTTTATCTTTAATGTTAAAATTGATTATAATAAAATATAATTATTTATTTGTATATAAAACTTAAGTGTAGTTAAAATATTACTTCCATCTTAACATGTGAATTCAGTGGGAAAAAAATTGACATAAATGCATATAAAATTGATATCACCCTGACTTAGTGAAAAATATTTAAATATTAATGAAGATAAAATTGATATCACCCTGACTTAGTGAAAAATATTTAAATATTAATGAAGATTTAGGGTTGAGGTGCAATGTTTTTAACATGGTTATGGTTGTCAAATATCGATGGATCTTTAATAAAGATTTTTCAACCAAAATAATATGACCAATCTAATTTTACATATTGCATAGGCATAGATGGATAATGTATTTGTATTTGGTCATATGATGTCATTACATAATGAAGTTAATTAATCAATATATTAATTTTCATAGTCCATACCATAAAAATATTTTTATACAATAACTGAATGGTATTATTGGACTGTAAATTCAACATGTGCACGAACACAGAATCCAATGAAACCATTGAGTTATTTCATAATCGTAATTGAACTCCTCAAATATGTATGAGATTTACAACTTGATACTTCAATTAGTCAAAATCAATCAACAGGAATGTATGACTTTAATTTTATTTTTATATAAAGGTTACCAAGTTCTTTGATCTTCATGTGGAAATGAAACAATTTAATCAAATCCTCAAATTACATAGTTTTTTAGAATGAGAAATTTGATGATAAAGTAAAACTTAGACTTTGCAAATAATGGAAAATGCATGATCTTAAGTGTCAGTACCCTGATCTAAAACCAAGCTTTCTGGTAGTAACTCCATCATCGGTTGTGGGGACTTTTTTCATGTACTTTGTCTGGCATTTCTATATCTTTTTGAGCCGTCAATTTTGTACACATTAACCTCAGAAAAATGTTTTAAAAAAACAAATAATTTGTCTCCAGTATATTAACAATTTCTGGCTTGAGAGCAGAGCAAAAGCGTTGCCCAGCTGACGTGACATAATGAACTCGAGTGCAAATTATTTTTCTAGTTAGTATGTCAAAAAACTAAAAAATTTAATCACCGGGATACAACAACTTGGCCCCAATATAAAATGAGAATATAGAGTATATAATATAAAGGCTCAATTATACAAATCCCTGAAAAAGGAAGTCAAGTCAAACTATATGAGGGCTTGGATGCCTTGCTGTTGCATCTCTCTTAGTCTCCACATTAGGTAAATGCCATCTTCTCCACGTTCTTCTTGTTCCATCTGTTGTAATGCCCAAAAATAATATACAGTGTGGATTGTATCCTGGCAAAGAAATAAATCATAGTTAAAATTAGACAAATATGAAGACACCAAAAACCATAACCATAATCAAATATGAAGTATAGATAAAAAAGCAGACAGCAGTGAGACATAACAAGAGCCACAAGGAGAGCTTGGGACAAGAGCTGTAATTATTACGCTATTTGCATGTCTTTCTCTATACAAAACATATTTTATCTCAGTGCAACTGTGAAACCAAGCATTTCCACAAAGTGTACATTTAAATGCGAAAAATATACATCATACATCATTCATCTTCACTTGATCCATGCCTTCCATAGCTCCCAAACATGGAATTGTATGGTGAGAAGGGATCGAATTACTTCGAGATTATTAAGGGGAAAGGAAAGGCAAAATTTGTAAAGTAAATGGCATTAGAAATGTTTACACCATTAAGAGGTACCCACCTCTCCTATGGGACGTAATAGCTTTTTCAAATGGTACTTGTAGCAATTAAAAATATAAACCGTTAGAAAACCCAGCGTTTACCTTGCCTCCTTCTGTAATTGCCCCATTCCTATCACGTACACAATAGATTTGCTGTGTTTGAAACTGAAAATTCATTTTAACAGAATCATCCATGAAAGTTTTCAATCCATTTTATAAGAAATTTTAAAATTAGCAATGAACTTCTGGAAGTAATAATTTACATACCATTACAATAATTACAGGAGATGAACCCATCATCTTGGTCTCTCTTACATCCACCTCAGATACATGCAGAATCTGCATTAGTGTTAAATATTTTAAAAAACGAAATATCCTATAAGGTACAGGAACCTTAACCATGTTTTGTTAATTTGCTTTTCAAGTTTCGTTCGCATGAAGGGATAAAGGAGAAAACATCAGGAAAATAACCATAACTTGTGAAGGTTTGACACAAAATAAACAGAGTAAATAGTAGTACAACTATAGGCGTAACAACCACATTTCTACACTTGTGTAAATGGCACTTGGAGCAGTTGCGCTGTTCTTCGGTGATAAAAATTATCTGTTTGATACCCTCAAATTCCCACCCCATTTTCAGCTACAGCTATTAACTAAGTATATATTATCATTTGCACACGGAAACCATGTTACCTACATTATATTTATCAAGTTAATCAGGATTGAATTTTGGTTCAAAGCAGAGAAGATATTAAGGTTATTTCGTTCTATGATTTTTTTTTCTTTACTTAAACCCTATAGAACATACTACCGAGACCTCAAGAAGTTGTGTTAAAATGAAAAAACTAATTTTTTTTTTGGGGAACAATTTAACATGCTCAATAGTATACGGTACAATCAACCTCATTCAAAACAAAATGTCATTGAACAGAGAAAGCAACAAGAAATATTAAGAAAATTGCAAATCTCACCTTGTTATCAAAGAATATGCCAATACTTTGGTAAGCACGACGCTCTGCTGTCAAGCGTTCAACCAGCTCAGGGCTACAATACTTCTTTAATGTTTCCATATCTCCCTGCATATATAATTAAAATCAAAGTCTGATTCATAAATCGTAAATGCATCTGCCCGGCAGAAAAATAGATTTAGAGTAAAGCTTAGACAAAAGTGTTTTATCCCTACCATGTTTTGTATTTAACAAGTGATATATGTAACAGTTTTTAACAACCTATCATTGATCAACTTCTTCTGCTTCAGTAGCCAACTTCTCCGACTTCAACTAACAACTGCAACTGCCATTTTCATGTATATGAAGTCAAGTCCTCAAACAACCATTTCATGCTAATGGACCCCCCACATCCAACCAGGCACATTGTCATCTTTCTTAACCCATATTTGAAGACAACGCTTCACTTCTTTTTCATTAAAGTGATTCTCGCTAAACATAAATTAAATCCAAAGGTTTAACCTAATTGTTGTTTCCCTTTTCAAAATGATTATTAAATGAGTGTTCTTACCTAATGATTATTGATTAAGATTCTTGTCAGTAACTGAGAAAATCTAGCATTTTAGTGTGCATTACCCAACATTTTAAGATCTATAACTTAGAAATCAAACAGTATTACATATTTGTTGCTCCAAGCTTACACCCAATGCCACCAGTCATCATAATCATCATCCGGTTCTCCTTTTCTTATTTGATTACACTAGGCTTTGCATTACAGCCTAAAACTAGTGATGATGTTGAGGATTTCTTTTAGAAAGACAAGTGACCAGAGATGAGTGTACAATGAAATGTAGAAGTGATTATAACTTTATAAGTCATACAAGTGCAACTCGTCAGAACAAGATAGCAAATAGAACTATACCCAAGTATTGGCCATGAACTCATGCCTAATTCAAAAATGGAATGAAAAAGTGATTGCAAATTTTAAGCATTTCTGTTGAAACTATAACCTACCTTGATGTAAGCATTAAGCACTGGTTTTATTGCCTCCTGTACTTCCACAATAAATTCTGGTAATGAGAAATAACTGGTCCATGTAAAATAAAAGAAAAGATGTTAGCAAATAAAATAACAATAAAATACTAGGACTAAGATGAAAACAAAAGTCATGAGAGCCTACGGATCCCGTTGACGTATTTCCTTGTAAGAAATTGCAGCATCTGTTTCTTGAAACATACTATCATTGATACTGTAAAATAAATGTGCAGTAAATTAGGGCTTAAATTTGCATCATACACCAAAATACTATTTAGACTATAATCAGACAAATATAGCAGCATGCATAACTATTATCAGTAACCAATCATTTGATATATCTAATTTCAAAGAACAAGAATGAGTGCAAAGAGAAACTTGATGACATACTCCTGTATTTTGTGAACAATGGGGCTATCACTGGTCTCATATCTTTCCCGCAAGTCCTCTACTATCTGCCAATTCCAATAAATATATAAAACACCAAGACAAAAATGGTGACTTGGAAGTTAAACATGTAACATTTTCTCCATCTACAGTCATGAATTATCAAACCAGACACTAATGCTTAAGAATGCAAGTTAGACAAGCTACACAATATATCATAATATAACAAATCGCCGTTACAAAAATAATTGTTATAGTAGTATAAAGAACCTCAGGAGTCCAGAGTAGAGCATACCTCCTGGCCCTTTGTCTTCACTGGGTCACTATACTTAAGGAACCGTTTGGATACTGGATGACCTTTCACCTTTATGAAAAAGCAAAGAAGATAATTCAATGGAAAGTTTTCCAGGTCAATCCAATTAAAGAAGAACTGCAAACAAGTTACCTTCTCCCTGAACTCATCAAACTTCTTACTCCACCAAGACTGTTTAGTTGGCATAACAACCAGATCTGTTCTTGTACTTGTTTCACCACTTGATGCAAAAGGAACACGCTTTCTCTTTGTCGGAGTACTGCTTAACTCCTCTTTTACTATCTCATAACTTTTCTTGGTTATGTCAACTAACTTTGCATCCTTTAATTTTTGGAAAGCAGCAGAAACATTTGGAGACGAAATAGTTGATTTAAATTTCCCAAACAATGAATCTGTAGGATTGCTAGATCCAGATTGCTGGTTTTCCTCTTCCTGAGATGATGTCTTATTTCCTCCATTTACATCAGCACCCTGTTTGGTTGAAGAATCAGTTGATCCAGAAGAATCCTGCTTTCCTATACCAAAAGTTCCCTTCACCTAATTTAACAAGAGCAATATCAATAACCTATCAATTGTCAATAACTTTCAACAACAGAGTTTTGGATCATGAACAGACCTCCTCAGTTGCAGCTGATATCTTCTCTTTAACATTGTAAGAAACCTTCAAAACGTACAATTAAATTCCAGGACCATGTCAGCTTATTAAAAATAGATATATGGATACCAAGTTCCCATGAGCAAAAACAAGGGAAGAATGAGAACATAAATAGAAATCTAAGGTGCATCCTTTTACCTAACCAAAAAAAAAGATCAGTGTAAGGTCACATTAGACTTTCCACACAATTACACATCCAATGACTTCATACTCAATTCATGCATTGATGTATGTATATAGCATTTTCTGATAACACTACAGAGTATCAGAAGTCCCCCTTTTCTCATAACTAATTTCCATTACTAATCAAGAGTAGAAAGTGAGGATGACCTTTGATTATACCTTCTTTGCCGCAGTTTCAGCTTCAGTCCAAACCTCATCTACTTGTTTGTACAGCTTCTCAGTTTTCTGCTTTGTTCTGTATTAGCCATTTAACCAATAAGACCTCCGCTGATGAGTTGAGCCAGCCTTGACATACAATGGTACGTCTCAGCCTATTAATCAGTAACGAAAAGAAAAACACGACATACAACACTTACCTTTCTTTCAGCTCTTCTGTTACCCCTTTAAGCTCATCCGCTTTTTCCTTCAGCTCCTTGACAGACTGTTGGAATTCTTGGTTTCTGCAACCATCAAAGACGAGACACTGATAATGCAGACAGTAAAAATCATAAAATAATATAAAACCTCAGAAAGAACCAACCGAACAAAACATACAAGGATTATATCAAAACGTTAAGCCTATTTTTTCATTTAGTTTCAGGAAAGTGACTTACATATAACCGATACTGTCCCAACAAGCATTACAAAGGAATTAAATAGACCAGATTAGAACATACATGCACATGGATAATAAATAATCCCATTGCCTATTATGTACAACTGTAACAATTTTGAATTCTCTTATAAGGTCAGGTGTGTGAGCGTGTATGTCTTAACATACTACAAGTACATAAATATGGTAGCTAATTCCCATACCACATGTTTGTTTAAATTCCTTGTTTCTATGTCACATGCTACAGTTTTGCCACATAGCCTGGAGAAATTTCCGGTAGTAGGTCCGAATTTATTGAGACTTTAGCATCTTATATGATTAAACAACAAAAATTAAGAACGTTCCTTTGGTAAATCATGTTAAAACTAAGATTTAAAATACTCTATTATATTAACGAGCTCATTCAATCCACTAACCTAGCGCGTTGGACTCGAAAATAGCAGTCATAAGTGTTACAGTGCAATTCAATTGAGCGAGGAGAGAGAGAGAGGAATACCTAACAGCTTCGCCTTTAATCTTCTTGGAGAACTCATTGAAGACGCTGTATCTACGCCTATCTTCCCAGTCCAATGGAAACCTTCTACTCCTATTCCAAACCTATCCACGCAACAAATAACAACAATGATAAGTACATAAATAAACAATTTATAGAGAGATGAATTTGGGAAATGAAAGAAACCTCGAGGTGGTGGCGGTGGTGGTGAGGCGAAGGAAGAAGAAGGGACCGTTTGGAGAGGCAGAAATCGCGAATCAGCTTTCGCGTGGCCATTGGAGTGAGGTGTGAGAAAACTTGCGTTTCTTTCGTGAATTTTTGTCTTGCTTTGGGTTTGGTATTTATCTGTAATGATAAGTGTGAAGTTGGTTGGGGAAGAAGAAACGATGGTGCAAATTGATTGAGTTCAGAGAGTTGAGAAAGGGATTCAGTATTCAACTTCCTACGCCCATGCACACGCCAAGGAACACCATTCCCCGGGTCCAGCTTCTTGGGCTTAGGGTTCATCTTATTGGGCCTACTATTTTTGGTTTTCTTTTGCTAACTGCACCCATCAATATTATGATGTACTACTAATATCTAATGTTACTAGTAAAATATAAATACCTTTTTGACTAGAGTCAATAAGTTGAAGATTTGCCAAAGAGAATAATATAGATTAAGAGTAAATTTGGTGTTTAGTTAAACGGAATTGAGCACGTGGAATTTTGCAGTAGCGAGTGAGTGCATGGAAGACACTGAGATTGAGAGCGAACCCTTGTCACTCATGGACCCTCCCAAAATCCAGCGTCTCAGTGATTCCGTCGTCAACCGAATCGCCGCCGGCGAGGTCATCCAGCGCCCAGTCTCCGCCGTCAAGGAGCTCCTCGAGAACAGCCTCGACGCCTCCGCCTCCTCCGTCAATGTCCTCATCAAGGACGGCGGCCTCAAGCTTATCCAAGTCTCCGACGACGGCCACGGAATCCGAGTCAGTCAATCACTCTCAATTCCATCTTCCGTTTATTTTTCATTCATTCGTCGTGTCATTTCACACTATGCTCACGTTTTGATTCCGCTCCTATGCAGTTTGAGGACTTGCCGATTCTGTGCGAGCGCCACACCACGTCCAAGCTCTCCGCGTTTGAGGACTTGCAGCGCATCAAGTCCATGGGATTTCGCGGCGAGGCTCTCGCCAGCATGACTTACGTCGGTCACGTCACCGTCACCACCATTACCAAAGACCAGTTGCACGGTTACAGGTACTCGCTTCTTCGTATTTTTATCCGTTTCCCTACTTTTATACTGTGTTTTTGGCTGTATATTCTTCTATCAGCGCGAAAAAGATAAGAAACAAACATTAAATAAACTTTTCCATTAAAATCATATTTCAGATAAGCTAATTTTAGCTTACATAGAAATTCATTTTATTTTTCCTTTTTTATTTCTTTCCTAGAAGCATTTACCGAGAACTTTATCTAAACAGATACATGTATAATTGATTAAGATTCTGATTAGATAAATACTTCCGGCGGAAGAAAATAAAGAAAAAAAATGAAACAAACTTAGATTATGTACATTTTTTATTTATTTATTCTTAAAAATGCTTAACAAAGAGTTTATCCAAACAAACCTTAATAATAAGTTTGTTTCTTATATATGATATATAATAGATTTACACTTCCGTGGTTCAGGGTGTCCTATAGAGATGGTGTCATGGAGCACGAACCCAGGCCATGTGCTGCTGTTAAAGGAACACAGATAATGGTTGGTAAACTAATGCATTCTCCATGGCTTCTCCTTTTGTTTCATTGTGATTTGTTTTCAAGAAAATATTTATGTAATAAACTAATGACATTGTCATTAATATGTGATATTATTAGTGGTCTATTTATGTGTGAACAACACTATGCATAATTTGTCTCGTTATTATTAGGACTTCACGAATTTGATCTCTCCATCTTCTTTTTTTGGCGACTTTTGATTTTACTATTTTAATTGTACAATTTTGGTTCACCTATTGATGTTAACTTGATATCTAATATTACTGAGATGTTGATGTGGCAGTAACATGACACTCTATTGTAGTTTAATTTCAGCACATCTGTGCTGACATGACACGTCTTGCCTAGTTAAAATAATGGGAACCAAATGTGTGAAAAGATAACAGTAATAGGCCAAAATTGCAGTTAAGTTATTTTGTCTATATTTAAGTTATTAATGGTGTATAATGAAGCTGATTAGGATGTTACTTTCTAATTACCTGAAAGTAAGGCCTGTTGCTAGGACTTGTTGGAGTTCTTAACTGGCATGTCCTTATGCCTTTGTGAATAAGCATTTGGAATTGTGAATCTGTTGACAGGTTGAGAATCTGTTCTATAACATGGCTGCAAGGAGGAAGACACTGCAGAATTCTTCTGATGATTATTCAAAGATTGTAGACTTAGTAAGCCGGTTTGCTATTCATCATATGAAAGTCAGTTTCTCTTGCAGAAAGGTTGGTCTCCTGAGCTGCAAAACATATTTGCTACAGTATCTTATTAGCTAGCTGCATTGTAAAATTACATGTTAATTTTTCATTGGATGTCTGAGAATCTTGCTACAATCAGCATGGAGCTGTTAGAGCAGATGTTCACACTGTTGCCACATCTTCAAGGCTCGATGCCATCAAATCTGTTTATGGGGTCTCGGTTGTTCGCAATTTGATTGAAATTGAAGCTTCGGATGATGATCCATCTTCTTCGGTTTTTGAGATGCATGGCTACATGTCCAACGCAAATTATGCTGCAAAGAAAATCACAATGGTGCTTTTCATCAATGGTATACATGAATTGTACTAAAACTATGGTGCTTTTAAAATTCTGATGGTGTTTTCTATTAGATGAATGCTACTGTGTACAAAAAAATAATATACACTGGTGCTAGAAGGATCTTCACTGTGCAAAGGTATTTGGAAGGGTTATTTAATGCATCCTTATCCTTGCAAATGCAAAGAGGATTTTCCCGGGAAATGTAAAAAAATGTTGAGTGTATGATGTTTGCTTTGCATCTGCTTGTCTCTTTCCCTCAACTAACTGGGTGTTCAACATCCTTATACTAATTCATGGGTGGGGGTGCATATGGAAACTCTAAACATGGAGTTTCACTTTCATCTTTAGCCAGTTTTGTGTGATATATTATTTTGTTTAGAGTTTAATGGATATATACTTCTAGTGCAAATGATTTTTACACTGTCAATTGAAAATCATCTTTGGTGTGAGTATTATGCTGTTTATTATCAAAGTCAACAAACTGACCACATATAGTCGATTGTAATTAGATGATAGTCTAAAAAAACATTGCACTGTCAGTGAATATTTCTTCCCCTCTTTTCTTAATGCTTATCTTTGTTCACTTCAAATTTCTCATTATCTTCCATGACATAATTGTTTATACATTCTGATTAAAATCTTGTCTATGTTCTTCAGATAGACTGGTTGAGTGCTCTGCATTGAAGAGAGCTATTGAAATTGTTTATGCAGCAACATTACCAAAAGCATCTAAGCCCTTCATATATATCTCAATTGTTTTACCACCAGAGAATATTGATGTCAATGTACATCCAACAAAGAGGGAGGTACAAACCTAGTTATGAATATGCATGTTAGTGATTCTTTATGATTATTACTGCTAAAGTCATTGACTCAAGGTTCTATGTTACTACTGGCAAAACATGTAGTTCTGAAGGTAGAAAATTGGTGGGTTAAAGTGTATTGGATTATGTGTAGTCTTTTGGCTATTTGGGTGCAGTAAATATTGGCTATGAAATTAAGTTCGGGTTGGATGTTTCTGAACAAAATCGATGAAAGAATCAATTAAGCTTCTGATGTGTGATTTATTCATGATGTTTGCTAAGGAAATTGAATGTTGACGGTGTCATTAACCAACTAGCTCAAAAGCTGGAGTTGTTACTAGACAATATTTTGGTATCTAACATGACACCTTGCACATGAGTCCTTTGAGCCTGAAACATGGAATATGCATGGGTTAACCACAATACATTATGCAGAAATTCAATTTTCATTTAGAAGAATGAGGATGGCATGGATCGAAATTCTAACCTCATGGTCATAGAAACTCTGATATCATGTCTTGAACTAACTTTCCATCACTAAAATCAAACCTATAGGTAAAAATTCATGATGAGTTGTATGTCTAATATCCCTCAGATAAATAAGAGCACTTTTGAGCTTGAAATGCAGAAAATGCAGTCTCACTTTACCTTGTGTGGAAAATCAAGTTTATATTTAGATGAATGACAATGGCAGGGATTGAACTTTTACGTCTTGGACAAAGACACTTTAATGAAAGGATCACCAGTGGCAGTCGATGAACAAACTAGGAAGCAATTTTATTTAAGAAGTTGTGTGGACTGGATGAAACTTCTATCCCTAGTAGATGATACCGTCATGACACCCTATTTCTTCATTCTCGGATATTGAAAAGAGTGCATTTGTTTGCATACAGGTGAGTCTTTTAAATCAGGAAGTCATCGTTGAGAAGATACAGTTGGTGGTTGAATCAACATTGAGGAGTTCCAATGAGGCGCGGACATTTCAAGAACAAGTATGCTTGCAACATCAATACTTAATGTTTTTAGCACATGTTTTAAGTATTTGCTACATTTTTAGTATATTGTTTTTTGCTCCATCAATTGAATTCATAGATAGGAAAGGGAGGTGACAATATGTTTTCATATAAAATTGACAGTAAACGAAATTTTCTTAGAATTGTGCAGATTGACTTTTACAATTTTCAACATCTTTTTTGACCAAATGGTTTGTGAATTTGTTGAGGCATGCTTGGAGTGGAGTTTTCTACTATAATAGCTGATAGTGGCAAACTGTGCCACAGTAGTACTGGTGTCTGGTAGAGTGGACAACTTCTGCTCCCAAAAGCTGAGTGCCTTTGTGCTCATTTTTTAGTAGCATTGGTACTTGTGGGTGGAATTGTGGCTTTATCTTCTACTACGTTGAGACAGAGACACACAAGTCTGCAGGCAGGTGGTTTGATCCATGGGCTTCTTTTGGGTGTAAATCGTTAGATCCTTAGATAGGATGATAGGATACCTGCCGTTTGTCCTGCTGTGGTCGAATGTTTCATCACTGAAAAATACTCCATGCACCACTGTTGCTGTATTGTCTCATCTGCAGAATTTTTGTCCTGTCCTTGATATCCAGTCATCTCACCCTAAGTGTTTTACTTAACCTTTTTTTTTTTTTTCATGACGTAAACTGATTCAGAAATGAAAAGATACTGCTGGTCTAACATAAAAATAAATCACTCTCCTTTTTATCGGACATTAGAATCACTTTACTATCTTATTATTGTTATTATTGCCATCATAGTACTAGGACGTGAGGGTTTGTAATCAGGAGAACCCCAATTCCATGTTATAAAAGCGGAGGCACTACTTATCTTACAAACTGATTTTATAGTGTAGTTAGACCTAAAACACTTTGTAACAAGCTTGAAAGAAACAAAGACGGATAAGAAGGGGGATGGGTTTGTGTATTTAAACATTGAAAACTTTGACTATGTTAATATGCATACATGCACAGGACTTGTATGACGCTAAAAGTGTTAGGAAAGGAAATAGAAGAAAATACAATAGATTTTATATCAATTCACTACAACTTGAGCTATGACCAATTCCTTCTACCATGAAGTATTTCCGCCAACCAAATACACGTTACAATACAACTATTATTCTTTATGTCTTCTTATTTAAAAGAATAGTAAATTTATCACCCAACCCAAGTATTCTTTTTTTACTAAGTCTCTCTCGACTTTCCACTACAAGATAATTCAGAGTGAACGTATGATAGTTGGAGCACAAGAACACGAACATTACAAATCAAAGAGTATAAAACTTGTAGAGCGTGTAGGAATCCAAGAGAGCCTAAAGTTAGAGATTAGTTCAACACTTTTCAACTAATTAGCTTCTTCTAACCAGTTTAACTTTGAAACTTCTATATATAGCTCTGGAGATATGCCCGTGGATTGAGTAAGAGGGCTTCTTTGCCATTATTCCCATTTTGATTCTTCATTAAATGCATGAGCACATTTTCATGTCTATCTTCTGGTATGTGTCTTGATTTGAGTGAAGATAGAGAAAACAAGTTACACGTCTTCTATACAACTTAGCACATTTGACAAGTCTTGATTTCTTCATACTTAGTAATTTTGTTAATATACTAAAATTTAACAATTGTTATCATTAAAACTTTGAGAGGTAAAGCGCTTTGTAGGTTTTTTTAATTTAGTTAAATCTTTAATATGGTCATGTCCACTATCATTTTATAAAGCATTGCTTTGATTCACAAATAATCAGGTTGATGGTTTCTTTAATTGAAACTAAAACTTTACCAAAGTTCTACTTAAATGATATGCTCCAACAAGTTCTTAAATGAATATTCATTTATCAAGTTATCCCCACCTTTATCTCATGAATATATCTCGTATCAACTTTAAGTTCTAACTTCATTTTTAATAATTGACAGTTTATACAAACATGAATCTAGATTTTGCTCTGCATCATAAATTTTGTCATACTAATACAAGTGCTTCCTTTGTATATTTTATTATTATGTCAGATTACTGTGCAATCTCCACTTCCTCGTATTAATATAAGTAAGGGGGGTAACCTCAGCCCTATACCAACAGGTTTGAGGAATTTTCTTGTCTCTTATGTTACATTCCTTTTTTCTTTGGCTTGTACTCTCAACTTATTTAATTTATCTTTGAATAACTTTTATGATGATAGGTTCAAGATCATTGAAAGTGCCTGTAAATAAGATGGTTAGAACAGATTCATTAGATCCTGCGGGAAGATTACATGCCTACACACAAATTACGTCTGATAGAAATGAAAAGAGTGCTAGTTTGAATGCAGTAAGGTAGTTCCCATATATTTCATTTACGCTCTTGTATCTGACTAAGCTAAAACTCATAATTTTAGTGGGTTTCAATAAGCAGTAAATTCTTTGTTGTTTTATCAAGTTTTGTTCAAGTTTTTTTATCTCTTGTTTTTGTTACTCTATGTATTTCTTGTGTTTTCTTTAGCATCTCTATTTCTTGATATTGTTCCTCAATCTTATCTTCATTGTCAAGTGTAAAGTGTCTGAACCAGTTTCAATGTTGATGGAGAATACTCAGATTGATTGAACACAAGTATGAATATGTATAATATGACTTTTTAAATTGGGTACAGGGATGAGTACAAGTATGTACATGTCCATCTTGTCCTATACTGGTTTCTATTTTAAATTACTAAAGTACTCCTAATTTATTTTGTACTCTATTTTGAAATTTATACAATAACTTTTCGTTGTTATTTGACATTGAAGAGAAGAAAATGTGTTATGTTGGTGTTGAGTTCTTGATAATATCATATTTCCTTTACTTTGATTTTGAATTTTTGTAGTTTCATGAATATTTGAGTGGGTATGAGTGTACTCGTTATTCGGTGGAGACAAGGATGAGATGCATATTTTATATGATGATGGAGATGAAGATGAACTTTTACTTCGGGACAAAGACAAATATAGTCAAACCTACATCGACTCTACCTTTTTGCTATCCCTAAATGTAAAGTCTACCGAGTATCTAAAACTTATAAATTTGAGCAGGCAAACTACATCCATCCATCATCCCACTTTTGATTAAAAGTTGTGGAAAATGATTTCAAATCTGAATTTGGGTTCTCTCAACACCCAGAATAGAACCATTGCATTGCCATACCCACCATGCTCATGAACGTATATTGGACCTTATGGAATGAGTCAATTTCTTGTACCTTTGAATTTTTCAGCTCTAACTATCTAGCCAATTGGGTGTGCCTCAATAAACGCTAGAAGCTCTCTTTCTTGACCAAAATTTGAGCTTCCTCCATCTTGAGCATTGGCTCTCCCTTGAAGATATGGTAGATTCATTAGACCAATTCTTAGGAACAAAGAATTGAAATGAAAAGGAGAAGGTTTTATTGAATAGGACAAAAAGATCAATGAATAGAAGAGAAAACGCTGCTCCAAGGGTTTCTCCTTCGCAAAGAGCCAACACTCCAAATTTACAAGGACAACAAAACTTAACCTCTCCTATGCTACTTCCTTTTCTTGTTATATCTTAACAAAATATGTAGTGCCCTTTCTCTCCCATTCTCTCCCACACGAACACACACTTCATTTCATAGGTGGTCACGCACTTTTCCTTTCACTGGTGGCCAGTTATCTCCAATTATTTGTATGATGTTGGATCTAACTCTTGATAAAACATTTTCTATTTGTTGTTAATTAATATTTGCTTTGTATATTTTTCAATTTTTTTGTTGTCCTAGTTTCTTGGAATTCGATATTGTTGAGAATGTTATTCAATTATGTTGAGGATTGTCAATTTTCAATTTAAAACTAATTGACATTAAGTGAAGTTGTTTAACAACTATAGTCGAACTCTAAAAGTTGAGGTAGGTGATGTAGGACTTCCCTTCACCCTCCTCCACCAGATGTTTAGAAAATTTCTATCCCTTCTCAAGTATATGTGGGTGTTAGAAGTTTGCAATTGTTACGTATCTTTTAGTGACAGGAATTTGCTTTGTCCCTTGCCAGGTCTTCCATTAGACAAAGAAGGAACCCAAAAGATTCTTTAGAACTCACTAGTGTTCAAGAACTTCTTGATGAGATTAATAGCAACTGTGACCCTGGTATGATTCGAGACTATCGATAATGAAGACTCTGTTCTCTGATGTACCAATGTAGGTTGATTTGGAAAGTTTCCTACTGACCTCTATTTTGTAGGCATGATGGACATTGTAAGGCATTGCACATATGTTGGAATGGCAGATGATGTTTTCGCTTTGCTTCAACATAATACTTGTCTTTATCTTGCAAATGTTGTGAACTTGAGGTAGAAATTATGTTCTTCTTAGTTTAAGCTATGAAATATTTAATGCAAAATTCTATAACAAGTCATAATGTTTGAAGCATGCAAATATTAAAAATGGATATCTGATTGGGTTACTATTTTTGCATTTAGATATTACTATAATGTGGTTTATATGCAGTCAATTAAAAGGGTCACAGGGAAGAAAGAGATGGTGAGTAAATTTGTCATGTAAATTGTAAACCTGTTTATGAACTGCTTTTACCAATTCATTTTAGAGGTTTCACCTCGGGGGAATTTTAATGCCCTTGAAAAATAAATCCTCGTGTGACTCTTATAGCAGGGCATAGTACTTGAGATTAACGAGTTTAAATTTTCACACATATTTCTTGTGCACACATTCACACCAATAGACTCCACCTCTGCTCCATTAATTCACTAATCGAGAATGACATGGCCAAATCAAGACCTTACTTTAATCTACATGGCTTGGTCGTAGAAATTTTTTCTTAAAACCTTTTCCTAATTCTTTATTATCTTCAAGTTAAAAAATAAACATAAAATTAAAATAAAGGATAAATTTGGGTTTGAAGATTGAAACCACTGATCTCTGTTTGAATTCAAGAAAAGAATAACTTCAGATTAACGGTGGAGTGTCCTTGACTCATGAAACCCCTCTTTCTAGGAAGTACCTACCTGTGTCCCTTGCTGCTTAAAAAAATGAACTCGCCAGCATTGTCACCAGTGCATTCCTGATATGGTTGGGTTGCGAGGGGAATTAGGGTTTAACACTCAGCCTTAAAAATACAGAGGAATCTAAGCTCCTCCTAAGTGGCACACACAAATTGTAAATGTAAACAAAAGCTCACCTTGGCTGGTTCCCTAAATTTTTGGGCCAAAACCAGGGTTATTCCCACCCTTCTTAAATTTGTGCTAATTTACATCATATGGTCATATCCTCTTCCTGTGTTTCATTATTTTTCATCCTATTTTCTTATCTTGCTGTCTTTTTTGTTACGAATCTTTATTTGTTTGTTAACTAGGTGCTGAAAACACCTATATAACATCATTTCTTTTATTGTTGATTGCCCCCTAATTTGTAGGGGAGAAGACCACTCTCTTGGCTTTACTTTTTGTTACTCATTATTATTATTATTATTGTTATTAAAGTTCTTGAGAATAATCAATTAAGAAATAAGAAAAAATTAAATAAATGTACGTGGTTAAACCTCATGAATGGAGGAGTTAGATTTCTGTTATTATGGTATTCACTTAATATAGGATGGAAATAGGCTAGCGACTATTTCCATGATTTTGAAGTGAGGATTCAGTCAATTCCATGATTCATTATTCTGTCCCATACCATGTTCACTACATGGCATAGACCATCCTTGCCACAATGTTTACTTAAACAAAAATAAAATTCCAACGATGACATAAGGTACATTTCTGTGTCTTGAATCAAGTCATGTAGTCTACATATCATATTGCCTAAAATTTCAGCTTTGGTTCTTAATTCATGTTGGCTCATCAAGTGCATAAACTTTATGTCTGCTCAATCCATGAAAACGTTAACAAATCAACATGTAAATATAGATATAAGGAGAATCCAAAAGCAGCATCAGAATGTTTGCCGAGGCTTCTATTTAAATTATTTAGACATACCCTGTTACAGTTATTTCCTTCTAAAGCAACAGTAACCCAATCAGGATTATACACAATATCCCACTTGGGCTTTTCATGCAACAATAACGCAAGTCAAAGAACTCTACAATCTCAAAATCATTTGTACTTCTTTTTATTGGCAAAATCATTTGTACTTGATACCACTCTAACTAAAAAATACTCTCGCTTTCATTTAAGGCTTCCGTGTGAAGAACCATAAGGTCAGTACAAATTCCATGTTTCTTCGTTTTCAACCTCCTTCAAAGTGAGCAAGTCATGCTTTCCCCCTCCAATCTTAGCCTACCCCTTCTCTATATATTTGGCCCTAACTTTTCCGTGTGGTTCATGAGTTTCTTTTCCCCCTTTCTACTGTTGTGAGCACGCTTGAGAGGGAAGAATGGGTCTTCCACCTTCAACCTCTCATCTCAAAGTCCTAGCATCAAGTGAGTGCGTCGATGAAGCTCTATCCCCATCTCCCCTATGGTTGGATGCATGAAAGAATGTGAGGGTAAGGGAAAATAAGATGTCTTGGGTCTTAAAAACACAATCCCATACTTGTGCCAAGATACCCATCCGTTTATCCTTTTTATATGAAAAATCCTTATACAAGGGCTTAGTATTGCCCTTTTAATTTTAAGTAGTTGTTAAGTCAATTTAATTTTATAAGTAAATATGAACTTAAAACATATTCTTGTGTTGATCTAAACAAGGAGAATTAATAATTAAAGCAATAGAAATTATTGAGTTTTTGGGAATGTTACACTGTTCTTGGTTCAGGCTTTAGACCTTGAGCATTCTTTTATGATGGAGCATGTATAAAATTATTTTTGACCCTCCGCCTAACTGCTTTCTAGAAGTGGTCATTGACATTCTATCCTTAATTTATTTGTAGCAAAGAACTCATGTATCAGCAAGTTCTCAGCCGTTTTGGCCATTTCAATGCCATTCAACTAAATGATCCAGTCCCCTTGAAAGACTTGATTATATTGGCACTGAAGGAAGAGGATGTAGATTCAAAATGTAATGATGATGACGTATTAAAAGAGAAGATTGCAGAAGTAATCTCCCTCTGGCCTTAAATGACTGATAGTTTTCCTTGAATATTTTGTATCTTCAATAATTGTAGCTTTTGTTTTCTCTGGGTTAGTGTTATTGCAGCATAGTTGTAGCTTTTGTTTACTCAGCATTTTATGGTACGTGTACAACACCGGTGCAATAGGTTTAGAAGGTCTTTGACTGTTTTATTCTCCAATAAACTGGGTTTGTTAGGGTCTGTCAATTATTAGAATCCATTGCAAAACCCTTCTGCTAAAAGTATACTTGTATCTTCATAGGATTTCATTGGCTATATTAGATTTTGAATTAGATGTAGGCAACTAAGTAATGCAATTTTTATCTAGTCAATATGACAAATTTAACTTCTTGTATAGTTCTATATGACTTGAACTATGTAAGGAAGTAAAGAATTATTTTATTAATAACTCACACAACCTCCATTCTCATCGTCTCTATTTGTAACAATCAAACTCTCTAAATAAAGAAATAAGAATATAAGATTCTAAAGATATTTTTCCCTTAATTATTGAGGATTTTTTTTTATCCTAATAATCCATTATTTACAATACTTCCCCTTAAGTTGGTACATGAATATCAATCATTCCGAATTTGCTTGCAAGATCTTGGAAATTGTTTCAAGGAAACTCCTTAGTGAAAATGATTCCTATCTGAAGTCATGTAGGGACATGAGTTGCAACCACAAGACATTTGTTAATATTGTCTTGGATGCAGTGCTTGTCAATTTCCATATGATTGGTCCTATGATATACTGGATTATGGGCAATGTTCATGGCTGACCTCTTATCACAATACAATTGCATAGAGATGTCAACTTTTATTTTAGGATCATCAATGTGTTTTTTATCTAATGAGGCCAAGGGAATGAATGAGCTTCATGAATCACTAGCCCATGAAGGGCGCAAGACATGATGTGGAAAAGTATATGTGAGAATGAAGAATCAGATGGCTGGGTGGCATGACTCATGGGTAAAGCAGTTAGAGGAGAAAGAAGAATATTTTGTTTTGGGTTCCTATTTGTATTCTGATTTGGAGGTTAGTTAGAGGGATGAGTTTTTCACGAAAGGAGAGGAATCGTCTGGGTTGTTCTATAGGACCTTAGCTCAGGTAGTGGGATTTGTTATCCTTCTGTATTATGCTTTCTTTGAGTTGTGGGTCTATGACAGAGTCCTTCGCCTACCTTGAGCGAGCGTATGAAATTGTATATAATACTGAAATCCTAAATTAGACTTAACTCGACTTGGTTCCCAAATGTTAGACTGAGCTAAGCCAAAAGGGGACAAAGCATGTTGTGAAAAACTACTAGGAAAAGAATTGTGATTGAGTTTCCCTAAATGACACGACTCACAAGACAAACTTGGAACAAGTTACAACATCTTGAAAAGACTAAGATGACCCAGTTGAGCACGAAGGAGAGATAAAGAATCCATAATCGTGCCAACATGTGCAGGTGTTCTTAGGTAATAAAGACTAAGACTCACATCCGGTGCCAATTATTCGTCTCGAACTCCAGTCCTGTAAACAAACAAAATCTTTGATAAAAGAAATAATACAATCAAGGGAACGAGTAAGACGATTCATAGACAATAAGTTAAAGGGAGACTACAATCTAAGTTTCTTCACCCGTTACAGTAAATAATACTTCAGGCAGATGAGACAAACTTTCTTCCCCTATTCGTACCCTAATTGGATCATATTCATGCTTTAGGCCATTCAATAATGTAAAGATTCTTGCTCTTTCCATAGCTTCAACATGTGCGACAGTATCTATCTTGCACATCTTCAAATGTTGGTATTGATTAGTTCAATGCACAACCTGTTCAAAATTCTGTGATATTCCGATAGAGAGTGAACCTTATTTAGCATTAAACACCATGCTTTTTATGTTACAACATGTAGCAAAATCTTTCTTCAAAGCAAAAATGTTATTCAAGTCCATCTATATCTTTGTAGCGAAAGAATATAACATATAATTTTAACTTATTTTAAGAACCATGGAATGCCACATCTAATCATCATTAATGAATCTTCATTATCCCAAATCACAATATTAGAGTCATTTGAGTCTAGTCCTCCATAATTTGTGGTCTAATGTTGATTGTGCATTCAAAATCTTCCAAATGTACTGACTTCATTGCAACTAATTCCAGCTACCATGTTGGTAGGGACCACCACATTTGGAAGATCATTAGGATCCAAAATAATGAATTTCACATCAGACAATCGGTCTTATGTGTTAAAAGGCCGCCAGTTCAGTCCTCATCGGAGCTAGGCATGTGGGCTACATGCTTCGATATTAGTGGTGACGTGTTACGGCATGTGGCGACCACATTGGTGACACAATTGCCTACGTTGTGATCACTACTAGTGTGGGGCACATGTTTCTGGCCCACCTATGACCTCAAAGGGTGGTGATGACAACAATTAACATTGCACAGGAAACAAAAGTCCCAAGATTGAGAACTCTGATACGAACTTGAACTATGGAAGGAAATAAAGAATTATTTTATTGATAAAAATCATAAAAGTTACATTTTCATTGCCTCTATTTGTAATGATCAAACTCTCTAAATCTAAAATAAGGAAAGAAAAATATATTGAAATGAATCCGAAAATTTTAAGATATTATTCTTTGAATTATTGAGCATCCTAATAATCCTCTATTTACAACAATATGCACGTATTCACATGATAGTTTCGTTTTGGATTTCACATTTTTATATTTATAGATATTTGTTTTACTACTCTCCAGATGAACACAGAACTCCTGAAACAAAAGACTGAAATGCTGGAGGAATATTTCGGCATTCATATTGATGAGCATGGAAATATTTCTAGACTTCCTGTGATACTTGATCAATACACTCCTGACATGGATCGGGTCCCAGAGTTTGCTCTTTGTTTGGGCAATGATGTTAGTTATAAATCTCTATGTTCTTTTTCTCTTCACCTATTTGCAGAAATTTCTGTTTTTTTTTTTTTTCTGCATATATCTGGCTCATTGGTAATAATATGAGTTATACTTTTGTTGCCTGAATTCAGTTCATGTTTGTCCATTTTTTGTTTCTTGTTGACAGTTTGAGTAAGTACCATCTTGTTTATTCAGCTGTTATTCCATTGAATTCATTGCCTCTGAATATTCAAGGGCATGCTTATTAATAATTACAAATTCTTCACAATGTTTTCTGATTATATCATTTTTTGCTTTACTGTTGAAAGATTGTGATTAGTTTTGATGATAGGTTGATTGGGAAGATGAAAAGAGTTGCATTCAAACAATTTCAGCTGCTTTGGGAAACTTCTATGCTATGTATCCATTGATGCTACCCAATCCGTCTGGCGAAGGCTTTCTTTTTTACAAGAAGAGAAAAATGGTGGATGACGATGTTGAAGAGAATACCCATGATAATATTGGTATGAACTTATGCTTGTTACTTTGTGGATCATTCATACCCATACATGGGCGGATATATCCTCACTTATCACATAGTACACTTTTAAAGAAAAGTAAAAATCTGCCCACTGGGCTTTCGCGACTGAATGAAGTTTTGAAATTGCTGTTGAATTCATTTAAACTCAAATGTTGTGTTGTGTAATTATTAGGAAGTAGACTTTAAATCTAACAGCTTTACAAAACTGGATTGTAAGATAAGGCTTGCACATCCTTATATACTATAATTTGACTTTATCTTTAGTCGACGTGGGATTTTCAACATACTCCTTCATGTCGAGAACTGGACATCTCGAGCGTGAGACTTGATATCTGTGGGTGGTCCAATAGTAGTCCTACCGCCGGTTATGCAATGCACTCAACAAACCTCACTAAGATAGACTTTGATACCATATTGGTAAATAGATTTTAAGCCTAATGCAGCTTCACAAAATCAATTTTTAAGGTGAGATTTTATACTCACTTGTATACTGTAATTTTACTTTATTTCTAATTAATGTGTGATTTCCAATAGTAATGATACTTTGATTGAAGCCTCCCAATTACACTTGCCATTAGCAAAAAAGTACTATTCTTACTAGTACAGGTCTAGTTTGAAAAGATGAGGTGTATATACGAGGGCCTCAATCAGTTTCTCTCCATGATTCTTAAACCCCATACAAATTAGGCAGCTATGCTCCTTTCTTTTGTTATTGAGGATTTCTGTAGCAAACCCCAACAGCCAAAATGAAAAAGGACAACATGGAGAAATTACACCCTTCAAATACACTTACAATAGACTAAGTAGTGGGAACGGAACCGTAATTGTAAGAGGTTAGTTACACGAGAGGGAGATATAAATATTAATTAGAAGCTATTGTGGAAGGAGGAAAAAGAAGGTGAGGTGGGAAATTGGGGGAGAGCATTGGTCTCTCGGATGCCAAATATCTTTCTATTGTACAAGGAGCACAATAGAAAGATATTTGGATTAGAATATAAGGAGCACATACGATGTTACTTTTAGGCAGATTTTTTGGATTAGAACCGGCTGTACTTTCTACTTCTAGTTATTGTTTATACTTTTGTTTTAAGTGCAGCATGCTATTTTATTGCTCAACTTAAATCTAATAAAAGCTCATTGGAATTATTTCTACTACAAATTCTACTTGATTCCATCTTTTTAACGTGTTATTATTTCTACTAGAAAGATGAGGGGGTGGAGCTGGTTCTTAAATTAGCAAGAAAAATAAAAAAGGAAACTGGTATTGAGGAAAAACAAATAATATCGTGGTGGTGTATAATAAACTTGACTTCGTTAGTTGTCTTCAGGGAGTGACGTGATTGACAATAAAGTTGAACATGAACTGCTTTCTGAAGCTGAGACTGCATGGGCCCAGCGAGAATGGTCAATACAACATGTGCTTTTTCCTTCAATGAGACTCTTTTTCAAACCACCTGTTTCTATGGCTACTGATGGAACCTTTGTACAGGTAATGATATACTTTAATCAGCCCCGGAAGCTTACCTTTCTCTCCATGAAAATCTCATCCTTCGTATTCTCTCTCTATTATGAATGACAATTCTTATTGTTTGTATATGTCGTCAAATAATTATCCTGAACCCGTCCACAACTAAGAATTACGGATCTATAGCAGATAGTTGCAAAATATTAAAGGGTTTTCGGAGTTGTGTTGTGGGTCGTAGTTGAATTGGTTAGGACACACCAAGATACATACATATATATACATACATACATATATATATATATAGAGAGAGAGAGAGAGAGAGAAAGTTCTCTTAATAATAGTACCAAATCCCTTAAATTTCAGAAGGTACCATAATATAGTTTTGGTGGAATGGGGAGGAGGGTAGATGTTCTTCCGAGGTGTGGAAGAGGAAAACTTCCTATTCCGAGCTCTTTGGATGACCTGTGGAAGAATTCTGTTTTGTAATTGTCTCGAGAGAAATAACTCAAATTAGTAACAGTTTTTTTTTTTTTTTTTGTTAATTAAAAATAGGTATTGATATCTATAGGCTTTCAAGACTCCATAATAGGACTAAGTAACTTGACATATATTTGATTACAAATAAGTACTTGAACCTAACTTTCAATTTTTTTAATGCCGTTAGTTGTTGGTTAAAAGGTACATGTATGTATGTACGTATGTAGTATAAATCTGAGTGGAGGGTAGATATTTAATATTATTCTGGAGAAAGTATTTTACCAGTTGCATCCATAATTTCTTCATTTTTATTTTTTGTTTTCACAGGTAGCTTCGCTGGAGAAATTGTATAAGATTTTTGAAAGATGCTAGGTGATCATATGAACTGAGACTATCAGTTGTTGCTTGGGTCTGGGCATTTTGGGTTCGGGATTAATTGTGTTCCGTGATCCGTCTTTTTGTATTTTATGTAAATACTTGGAGGAATTCCTGGTGTAGTGATTCGTGAAGTTGTTCCTTCGAAAGTGTTTTCAAATGTATAGGCATTACGTAAATGATGCGCACTTATTTTCCAGAAACTGATGAAAGTACATTCTAACATGAGTTATTACATTTTTCTCACGAAATCTTGCATCTGGCATTTTTTAGAATCTCTTCACATAGCTGACCTGAGCGTAAGATAAAGTTTGATAAGCGTAAAATTGCATTGAAATTTTGTAGACGGATTTTCTTGGGTTTGGGTCGAGTATGAAGGTTTCTCTCTTTCTGCATCCCATATCGTTTTGGGGCACCCTATAATGTGAAAAAGAGACTGCAGCGCTTCCTGTATTTTTGTGTTATTTTTCTCATTAGATTTTCCAGAAATATTGAATAAGCCTTCTACATTACGAGCTGGAAAGCCAAATTGTGTTTTAAATAGTAATTATAAGGTTGATAAATTTGAATTGGACTACTTGAAAAAGGTGCAACTTTACCATAAACTTTTCTTTTACTTCATTTCTTGTTTTGATTATCTTATTTTTAATCTCCGTTTCAAACTCCCTCTATTTTTGAAATGGAGTGTAATTACCCTTTTAGTCACTTCCGAGATGAGCATTATTTGCAATTGAGACATCTCAATCAAAGATGAATATTAAGAATGAAAGTGTCCTTTAAAAAGTTTAAGAAGACAAAAAAAAATAGTGAAGAAAAGTGATGTCGTCACTATAACATTGTCTCCTGTAACATTTCTCAGTCACAATGGCTACTATGTCTATGTCCCAGTTAAATTTAAAATCGGAAACTTTCTTTATATTCGCCATTTGCTGGTATCATGCAACAGTTGTCAATGCAATGACATCAAGATTTCGATAGAAGTCTAGCAGTTATACAGTCTAACACTGAATGCCTATTTCATATTCTGTGTGCTCCGGATAAAGGTTTTTTAAAAACATCATTTTCAGAAAAGGTTTTTCAGGATATATTTTAAACTATTTGCGGAAACGTTATTCCAAAATTAAATACATATTTTATGCATTGTTTCTGGAATGATCAATCCTAAATATGTGAAATAAAGTTCGGATTATACAGTAGGGATGTCATACAGAATTCTCATTCTGAGATATACTTTGTCAGAATACTTTCGAAACATGGAACTCATAAGCTTTTCTGAAAGTATTTTAAGAAAAATCATTTTTTGTCTGCATTATAACCAGGAGTTGCACAGAGAAAATGGGTGATGAAGCAACAACATGCAAGAAGTTAAGTCATGGGCATGATCATTGATTGGAACACTGTCAAAAGTGTTGTGCTTTACATTTACTTCAGATGGCTGGACGAGACATCCATGCATTAGGCTACAGATAAATATATAATCCTTGAATATTTTTGAAAGTAAAACTTTCATACAATTAATATATAGAAGGAATTTGTGAAAGTAGGCATGGCACACTGAACACAGATCGTTTTCTTTTATTTGGTAGAGGGAGGAAATAAAGCAGATCACAACATCATTTTATTTTGTTAAAAAAAGATAACGTGAAAATGAAAGAGCTACTCGTATGGGAGAATCCTCAAGCCAAACAAACTTCAAACAAGTTTTCTGTAAAGATGAAGCTCAGTACGAATTAACCAATAACATGTATACAATATGTGCATAAATTCATCCAATTAACACATTCAAGCATCCACCAACTCGAGGAAAAATAACTCTTGAAGGAACATCAAGAAAAATCTTCTAATCACAAAATAAATCCACTATTTTCATTACTCTTTCAATCAAAGTTCCATGAAAACAAAACAAAGCTTATGGTAACGCACATGAGTATTAAGATTCGCATTCCCAAACTAGAGTTTCTGATTGCGTCTAATATCCATTGGCAAAGCATCTCAGTCTACGACATGAAAATTACATCATTAACTTAAAAAAGCTTTCCTAGTTCCCTTCAAACTTGGGGTCAGCCATAACAAAATGGTATGCTATCACCAGCACAAAGATGAAGACGCCAAGAAAATTGGCAAAGAAACCCAGATCTTGATCATCAATCATCTGCAACATCACATCCAACAAAATCAATACATGGCAGTACCCTGATTTGGGATATCAGAAAGAGGATTCGCAACACAAACATGAAATCTAAAATTTTGATTTTTTTTCGTGGCATAGCAGTGTACAGTAAAAAAACACCGAGATTGAACAAAATGGGTAGCTAAGGAAACCGAAAATGGGATGGTCGAATTTGATCTGGAAAGTGAAAAAGAAGGATTTTTGAAAGGGGAAAATGAAATTGAGAAATGAGTGAGTAATTAGGGAGGGATCTGATGAAGGGGAAATTGAAAAGAATGAGATTACCTTGGGACGACGCTGTGGCAGTCGGTGTCACTTTTCCCTGCGCTCTCCCTTCCTTCTTCTCCCTGCGCTGCTCCACACACTCCCTCTTTTCCAACACAAATAAGAACCCCATTATTCATTTCTTTTACCATTTTGCCCATCACTATTTTCCAAATCCCCAAATAATAGAAAAAAATAATTATTTGACTCTTATTTACAAAATCAGCACATTCCAAAAATACGCTATATTAAGAATAAAAATATTATATCAAGACTTTGACCAAAGACTCAATCAAGTGTGTCTTTTGATAGGTTGTGTTGAAGAAGAAATGAAGGCCTTGGAGAAGAATGAGACTTGGCAGCTCTCAAAATTTCCATAAGGAAAGAATATATAATGCACCTTATTAAGACATATACAAATCAAGTTGCTGCAGGTTCATCATGTTATACATCAGTGAAGAATTGAGCTCCAGTCGTTTATATTACAAAGGGTAGGTAACAATTTAGGATCGATGAACATCCAGTGAACACTGCATAACTTCTTTGCTGCACCACCCTGGAAAAAGTGTTGCTACAGCTGCATAGCATCAACTCTGAGCCACCTTAGGCTGTTTTATGCATCATCCTTTTTATTCAGTTAGTGTTTTGTTGAATTCATTGCCACTAAATGTTAAACGGCATGCTTCTTAATAATGGTGAATGCTTCATAATGTTTCTGATCATATCGTTTTTTGCTTTACTGTTGAAAGATTTTGATTCATTTTATGATAGGTGGATTGGAAAGATGAAAAGAATTGCATTTAAAAATTTTAGCTGCTCTGTGAAACTTCTATGCTATGCATTCATTGATGTTCCCCAAACCGTCTGGTGAAGGCTTGCATTTTTACAAGGGAAAAATGAGGGATGGCATGGAATTATGCTGGTTACTTTCTGGATCATTCACACCCACAAATGTGCCAATGTATCCTCACTTACCACTACAATATACATTTCTAATAATGTAAAGAAAGTAAAAATCTGCCCAATGGGGTTTTCTTTGACAGAATGAAGTTTTGAAATTATTCTTGTTAAGGTTAGGGAAGCAGTTTCACATAGCCACTGCTAAATTCATTTAAGATCAAATATTTCGTGCTATATCATGATACTTTCCAGCGATTAGCCAAATTCTCAAAAGAAAACAAAAATATTAAAGGCTAAAAAAAGGCAAAACAGGTTGTGCTTGAAGAAAAAAGTCATCTTAGCAAGTCGTGGTAGGCAAGAGAAGAAATGCACAACGAAACAAAATGCTCTCATATGTGTTTCTGGTTGAAATCGTTTGATTATTTTAACCAGGCCAGTATCCTTTTGTTGCATGTGTCTGGTCAGCACCAATATTTTGACAACTGCTTTCACAACAACTATTTAGTAGGGCTATGCGAAATCTTAAGAGAGTTTTTCCATTGTAATTTCCATTACTAATTCCACTATTTGAAATTGAACTTGTCTATGTACATAAGAAACAAAGTACAGTTCATCTTTAAATCCACATCAGGTAAGCAAAATGTTCAGGAATTGTATATTTGTAGAGAATATGTTCAGGAACCCCCATGACGAAGGTAGAGAACTGATCTATAAAGGGCAGCAACATGCAGGAAACAGATGAGCCCAATTAAGAGATCATCTAAGAGACCAACTATTCCTAATATTCCTGGAACAAGAGAAAGATAGTTACTGTATGAAGTATTATACAAATTCCAACCCAAAAAGAAAACGGGGTACAATAAACTACCTACCTTCAGGAATGATGTCAATTGGGCTGAGGATGTATACAACACTTGCTATCATCTGCAAAATAAAGGACCCATGCTCAAAGATAAACCAATATGACCCTTCTCTTATATATTAATATAAAATAATAAATTTATCAAGATTGTTAGAAAAATAAATTACGATAAATCCGGCATTTAAAAGGTTCTTCCTTAATTTTAAACTAAAATACAAACAAAGAAGAAAGGGAAAGCAAACTTCACCAATCCGCTACACTTTGACACACTTCATTTTTCTCTCTTTTCTTGTCACAAGATGTCACTTACTACATATAAGCACTTCTTTGTGTTCTATCTTTTTTTTCATACACTTCTTTCTATTCTATCGTTTTTCTTTGTGTAGGTGAGCCCTTGGGAGTTTATTGACAATTTTTGAAGAAAAACAAGCTACTCTGTCCCTTCTTAACATGCATCTGTTTAGGATTTTTCCATCGCCTTCCCTACGCTCTCAGTGAAAAGCATATTTTCTAATATAAGAGAAACTCTATGGCACCTATTGTTGAGAATTTAATTGGTTTTTAGTCCTATTATTGGGAATTTCCTCGTTCTCTCTTTCCTTAGCCTGCTGAAACTCATATTCAACAATTAGCCCAGTTCCAAAACCCTTAAATTTTTAAGGGTACCATAACAACAATCTTATTACTATCCCATGTCATAAGCTTTTAAATACTAAAGAAAAAAGATACTGACACACACAACACATAAGAAACAAAGATACCCAAAACCTAAATTATGAGTATTATGAAAATCGACGAGCATGTAAGAAAAAAAGGGATAATCGGTTGAGGAAGTAATGAAGTGAAAGAGTGAGGAAACTGACAGCAACAAAGACACGGGCACGGATGACAAGGGGTAGGGATCTGTGAGGGTCGAGGAACTCCCGCAGCAGCCTGTGCAACAGAAAGGGAAGATCTTGCAGTCTCTGCAATGACCCTTCGGAGTGAATTGGGCAGAAGTGTGAGGTAAGGGAAGAAAGGAAGAAAGAAAGAGGATAGGTACCTGAAAGAAAGAGGAGGGTTGGCCACCGAAGACACGGTTATAAGCATGAATCTTGGAGAAAATCTGAGCAACTTCAGGGTCGTCACGCTGCCGGAGAGAGTGTTCGGTGGGGACTAAGAGACTGATGGGTCGCCGACAAAGAGGGCATTTGCAAGCGCTCGTCCCTGATCCGTGCTGCCACACCAGCATGATGCAATTTGCTGAAAAAACGAAAAGGTTGAGAATTGATGAAGAAAGAGAGAGAATTGATGAAGAAAGAGAGAAAATTGACGAAGAAGAAGATACCACAAAACCAGTGAGAGCAATTGGCTTGGCAGGGAATGTGAAAGTTGGCATGACACACTGAACACAGATCGTTGGGAGGAGGACCAGACTCCATTTCCACTTCTTCTTCTTCTTCTTCTTCTTCACTTCCTTTCTCACATACATATATTTTCCAAATTTTATGAATTTTGTCTCTTTCTATATTATTGCTTTATTTTTTTTAATATAAAATTCCCACTTACGTTTTTCAACCATCTTTCTCTCAAATTTCTTTCCCTATAAATAAAAAAATTAACTTTATTCATATGTAAATCAACATATTTATACAATGAGCTAAGAACTAATAACAAAAAATAATATCTCGATAATAGAAGAAAACATATTTATCCATTTATCGTATTAGTTAACTTAACTTTTATTTAAAATAAAATAACATGAGAGTCTAATGTATCTCATTCAGTAATTAGTCCCAATAGTATATTTTCAAGTAAATCCATGATTAAGAAATTAAAATATCTTCCAATTACCTTAGTAATAGAAACGATGTAGTTATAAATCACTATATTTATTTTATTCGCTATCTCACATGTGTTCTTTCCCTTTCTCCATCAATTTCACTAATATTATAATGAGAGAAAGGAAATAATTAACTTTATGATATTTCTCAACTATTTGTATTTTCTTATTAGACTTTTGTTTCCTCTTTAACACATGAAGAAGAAACTTTGCTTTTTTAGTTGTTACTTATTAAATTTATAGCTAAGCAAGAATTATTATATAAAGTTTTAATTTATTTTTAGGTTCTATTCTATTCTATTACAATTTTGAAAATCATCTGGCGATTAACATGAGTTTTACAACATATTAATTAAATTTTATTTATTTATTAATAAAAATAGACATTTTTAAAACAGAAAAAATATATTTTTATTTTTATAATTTTTTGTTTCATTCAAATTTAAAGTTTTAAATTTTATCACATATCAACATAATATATTTAAGAGATTTTATAAAAAAATTCACATTATATATTTGACTTCAGATATTTTTCTTTGAATGGAGATCTCATCATAATTAGTTAAGAGACCGGGAGATTTACTTTAGATATATTTGCTTAAATAATCTAAATTCAGTTTTAATCGGATAAATGTAGTGTTTTAGTATAATTAATCCTCGTCGTTGTTTCCTTTTTGTAAGTGTTCATTTGGCAGTGAAATTGCTAAAACACAACATATTTTTTGGAAGTTTTTGTGTTTGTGAAAGAGGAATGTCAGAAGTGAAACAGCTTGAAAAAGACTAGGCATTCAAGGTTTAAGTAGTTTTTTTTTTTTTTTTTTTTTTTTTTTTTTTTGTTTGGTCTGGTGTGTACATAGTAGAAGTGTTTGTGAGTAAAGTTGTGAAGGTTAAGTTTTATTGTTGATTGTAATTTTAGATGAAGTTTCTGTGTGAATGTATCTAATAAATAATAGTAATCTATAGAAAATAACAAAGACATTTATATAATTATCACGTTCCATACTATATCTACAATTAACTTCTAAAATATATCTGAAAAATTAAAAGTACTCGTGCATCACACGTATTTCAGTACTGTAATAATCATAAACTTATTTGTCTGAATATATAAAAGATTAAATTGTTTTCTATGTAATAATTTATTACAAAAACGATAGAGTGTTGTAGTTTTTGAAGAATTCATGGTGAATCTATTTTTGGGTAACAATATACATTTGTAGTGATAACTACCACAGACATAACTGCTATTCCCTTAGTTTAGGATCTTCAAAATATCTTGAATTTTGTTTCCAAGATTCAGCTTCTCACTTAGTGGTTAAAATACAAACTACTAAAACTACCCTAAGCATTGGTTTGTGGTGATTTGAAAATACACATAATAGTTTGTTTTACGAAAGAAAACGATGTTAAACCATGAGACTTACACTAATAAAAAGGGAGTGAAATGTGGAAGCAGTAGACAAATAAGGCAATTAGGGAAGAGAGAAAAAGTCTCTGCTGAATTCTCTTGCTTTAAACGTGCTCTCCTTAAGCTTCGGACTTGATGCCATGACTGATCCACCAAGCACCATCTTACTAAAAATGTTTATATAAACTTGGTAAACACATTCATTAACCTCCCAAAAGAGACTTCACACCCTACTTCTCTCCAAAACAACCCTTTCACATAGAACCTTTACGAAATGGTATGCATGCAAGCTTTGCTATTCACTCACCATCATCATATTCACCACGTTAGATGTGACTGATGAACATTGATTCATGTTGTTTCAGGAGCACGCCAATGGTGGACTTACGTCACAAAAGGATCAACCAAAAACTGAAAATTGGACTCCCGTAAGTTCATCTAGGAAGGCAAAGTGGTGGTATTCGTCTTTCCACAATGTCACGGCTATGGTGGGTGCTGGCGTGCTTGGGTTGCCATTTGCTCTAGCCCAGCTTGGATGGTACGTATATACATCACACAACAAAATCTCATGTTCGATACTGATATGATTCTAAGGTTTAACTTTGACAGGGTTCCAGGCGTTCTAATGCTCTTGCTTTCATGGCTTCTGACATTTTACACCCTGTGGCAACTCGTTGAGATGCATGAGTTGGTTCCTGGGAAGAGGTTTGATCGATATTATGAAATAGGAGAGCACCTTTTTGGTCCCAAGAAAGGGCTTTGGATGGTGATGCCACAGCAGCTAACGGTTCAGGTGGCTTCCACCATTGTGTACACTGTGACCGGTGGGAAGTCCCTGAAGAAGTTTTTCCAAATACTCACTGTTCGTGGCATGAGTGACATCAGACAAACATATTACATTCTATTCTTTATAGTCTTGCAGATATTTCTTTCCCAAACTCCTAATTTCCATCAATTGAAAGCAGTTTCTTCTCTGGCCGCCGTCATGTCAATCTGGTACGTTCCATTGTTTGGTTTCAAATTGTTATTGTGTTGAAATTTAACGTGATGTGTGTGTGCATGCATGCATGCATGCAGCTATTCAATGGTGGCATTTATCATGTCATGTGTGGAGGGGGCGAAGGGTCATCCTAGGAGTTATGCGGTTCGATCTCACACGCCTGCAGGGATAACTTTTGATGCTTTCAATGCCCTCGGAACCATAGCATTTGCCTTTGCTGGACACAGTGTTGTCTCGGAGATTCAAGCCACAATGCCCTCAACAGAAGAAAAACCTTCAAAGATTCCAATGTGGCGAGGTGTGGTGGTGGCATATGGCATAGTCATTTTTTGTTATCTGACAGTTGCAGTATCTGGATTCTGGGCATTTGGAAACGCTGTTGAGGATGATGTTCTCATCACACTGGAACACCCCTTTTGGCTCATTGCTATTGCTAACTTAATGGTCTTTGTTCATGTCGTCGGAAGCTTCCAGGTATATATGCTACGTTCATTCATTCCTTCATACATACATACATACATACGTACATACGTACCTACCTAATTCAAATCAAAAGTTGTTTCCTTAATCTGTTTCTTGTGAAGGTTTTTGCCATGCCTGTGTTTGATACAATGGAGACAACTTTGGTGGAAAAATTTAATTGCACTCCCTCAAAGATGCTTCGCATAATTAGTCGAACCGTTTTTGTTTGTAAGAATTGATTGTCACAAACGACTTTTGTGTTCTTATTTGTTTCTTTCTTTTAATTATTACATTACAAGTATGTTGAACATAATCCGTGTTTGCAATTTGCTTGCAGGTGTGGCGGGATTTATTGGCATGTGCGTTCCATTTTTTGGAGGACTGTTAGGGTTTTTTGGAGGACTTGCTTTCACGTCAACATCATATATTGTAATGTCTGAAATTATGTTATCAACCATGGTTGAATCTGAAGTGGAAGTAGGCTAACAATTTTCAAACGTTTGATGCAGATTCCTAGTGTGTTATGGCTTGAGGCAACAAAACCTAAAAGATGGAGTTTCCATTGGATAGCATCATGGGTACTTTTTTTATTGTTAATTGATAAACTGATTGAAACACAAGTTTAATGTTTAGATTGAAGAATATAGATTGATTTATGTTGTTGAATTTTGTTACAGTTAAGCATCTGTATTGGACTTCTAATTGCAGCTCTTGCACCGATTGGGGGAATACGAACAATTGTGGTTTCGGCAAAGACTTACAAACTATTTTCGTAATAGAAGATGTGTGTTGTTAATTATGTTATACACTTTGTTTTTTTCGGATTTGTAGAAGAATTTGTGATGAACTTTTACTAGAGTTAGCTATTTTCGCAAAAGTTTTAGTTGCGAAATTATTGGCATTTGTAATGTTACGGAGGTTATTAATGCGCAGACAAGATCATTGATTAGGATAAACAATTTTGCCCAACACTACTGTACTTACTGCCCAATTTACTATAATTATTGTAATCAATGTATGTCTACTTTTGTTTCTTCATATCCAAAAGCCTTCTCTCTATGTATATATACGTATATAAATATAGAGGGTTACGAAAATTTTGATTTTACAATAGTTTTTATCAAATATAATTGAATTTAGTGAAGCTAATTGTAATTAATAAAAAAAACTAAGTTACTTATATTCATTTTATTTATTAGTACATAATTTGTATATAATTTTGATATATACACCAATAATTTTAAAAATAAAAAGTACGAAATTAAAATCAAAGAAAAGAATAATAATAATATTTTAAATAATTCAACAATGTTTTACTTTTAAAATAATTAAAGAATAAAAAGTAAGAATTGAATAGTTATTTTATATAATGGTATATTTCACTTACTTTTATTGTTAACAAACGTAGAGAAAGTCAATATAAGAATGTGGTATGAGTAACAACAGATACAATGGTCTAAATCCTTGAATCAAACTTAAAAATGCATAGTGAAAATGAAGGGGAAGGGGCAATCAAGTTTGGCTTCCAAACTGCTTCTGGATATCCTTGAAAGATATAGTGGCTGATCCTCTTTGTTTTGCTTTCTGCTGAGAAGGATGTTCCCTCCAACCCGTCATGTATATAACCTACCAAGGCAGAATGACCATACACCATGTGACCACACTTTTGATATAAACTACACCACTGCTTTTCTTATAAATCATTCCTCTATTTTCATTACCTGGAAGGTTGCAGGTACAGTTCCATCTTCTGAAGAAAACATTGAATCGTAAATAGCTGCAGTTGCTAAAGCAGTGTCCCTCTTTAGGATCTGTTCATATATGCATAACCTTTTTTCAAAAATGTAATGCAACATCCATGGCTCAAAATTTGATAAAGGAAATTTTATTTAATATCTATCGGTATGATAAAAAAAAAAAAATACTTTACATTGTTCATTTCAGAAAGAGCATTCGTTTCACCCATTGCACGGAGATGTTCTATAAGCTCAAGAGCTGCACAAAACATAGACAAGAATCACCATTACGAAAATGTATCAGAAGAGCTATGAGGTAAGAAAATCACAGTATTCAACGAACAAGTAACAACTTCAAATAACTTAAAATTGAAATTCAATTATAAAAAAAGGCAACCACTATTTCTCTGAGTTTTTGCCACCCCTCCCTCACTCTCTTATTTTTTTGAATATTTTCGGTGAAAAAATTCAAACCGTCTTCACTCCTTCTGGTCAAGCGGTAATTCTTTTATTCTAGCAGTGGATATTATTTTAGCCACTAAATTGTCTATGAAGTGATATGGTTTTTGTGGCTTTTACTACCTACACCCTAACAGTGAGCAATAAAAAGTCGCCATGCTATCTCAGCAGATTTCTTATCTGCCTTTGGTCATCTACCAACTGAAATTCCAAAGTAAGGAAGAATACATCTAAAAAAAATTAGGGAGAAGTCATAACTAATCTAATTCACATCGTGCATGTGGAATAATTCAATTATTAAACCAAATGAAAATTCTCACCACTTTCGTATTTAACTATGTACTCATCAACATCAACACCCGGAAGGGTGAAACCCGCCCTGGTCAAAAGATTCCCAGCATCTCGAACCTGAAAATGGAGGACAAAAGGACTTCTCAATTCCATCTTTATCATTCTATTTGGACAAAAATACAAGTCTTCATTACAAGACTTAAAGTTACAACAAGCCACCAGATTAACTAACTGATATTTTAAACAGTCCTACTTGCTTTAAATTAACCTCGAACAATGATGGGGAGTTGCTTTAAAACAAAATAACAGAATTCATTATTGAATTGCCATAAGACAATGACTACTGTTAGAAAACCACCGTAATTGTGGTCACCTCTAGCCCACCTTAGTTGTGGTCGGTTTGGGAGCTGCCTTAATTGTAGCCTCAAGGGTATTAGTTTATTCTCACATCTATTAGAGATATAACATAAATAAAGCTTACAATACTTGAACAATTCTCATCTTACAAGTTGGTTTCATATAATTGAGTTATACTCTATGCTCAAATTCTAAGATAGTATTTGAGTATATCTTAGATCCATTATTGAACCACCTACCATATTAGTTACGTACAAAACCCAATAGTGTTGGGCATGGACTGGTTAATTAGGAAAAACAAGTCTTACATTAACTAGAATCAGCATCAAAATAACATATACAAGTGGGGACCAACCCCACCCTATGAATGAGTTTTTGGGTTGAGTTAAATCTAAACCCAAGTTCTAAAAATAAGTAACATGAAACCACATGATCCTATTCAAAAGTGATAGTGAAGCATTCATTCAAAATATAGGTGATCTTAACTATTGAAGATCCCATATTTATTAGAATAAGATCAAATTTTAGTATATTGATGAATACAAACCTCATCTTGCAAGCTAGTTTTGTAAGATTAACTTACATTTAAAGTTTACTTTCTAAAATGGTATCAAAATCTATTCCTAGTAAGATTAGTTGAGTCTATTGTGTCGTTCTCATACTTGAGATGTTCGATCCTTAATATGAAAAGATGTGTTAGAAATTTCATATCTATTAGAGATATGATCAATATGTAGTATATTAATAGATGCATATATAAACCTTACTTTGCAAACTAGTTTTATTGGGTTGACTTAGATTTAAAGTTTACTTTCCAAGATTAACTAATTAATAAAAAAATTGAAATAGTACTTATGCAATAACACATGCCTGTGCCAAAGGTGATACTCGGGGACTGATCCCTCCTTCACGCTCCATTTGTGCTAACGTACAAGCTATTCTGAGCTCCCTGGCACCAAAACAAATATCATTAAAATGCTCCATCAATTTTTGTTGCAAAGAAACTTCGAAAAACAAAAAATAGCATTGTCACTTTAATGTTTCTCCACCAAGAATAGCTGCTAAAAATAAGCCATCAGGCTTCAATGCCAATCTAGACTGCAAAACATTAAAAAAAAACAGATAATAAAAAATGATATCAAAACTGACATTTTGATAAGGATAAAGACATATGATTTGCACATTGAAGTTTTCTCTATATTGGCAAAGCAATTATTCAAACATTATTGAGAACTATAATTAATTATAAACCCTAAATCCTAAACTTATACACAACAAAACCACAAACAACCACAAACAAGAGGAATAAACACCTGTATCATTGCTCCAGGAAGATCATTAGTCCAGTGTAGTCCTAAGCAACTAACAACCAAATCCACAGAGCTGCAAACCATACAACGATATCAATAATAATTTAAAGAATCAAAAACAGAAAACCCTGACATGAAATAAATAGGATAATTTAGTCCTGCAGAAAACCCTGCAGTGTAATGTGAGAACCGAGATCAATTTAGTCCTTTAAAGAACATATAATATGATTTAGTCCCTGAATTGAATGTGAAAAAAGTCTGACAATTATGTCCTGTTAGATTTTGTGTGACCATTTTGTCAATAAAACATAATTTTAAGAACCAATTTGACACACCACTTTGTCTCTGAGCTATAATATCCAGAAACTAATTGTACATTTTAGGTACTGAGGAACTAAATCAGGTTTTCTGTTCTTTGAAGAACTAAATTGACAGTGTATCTCAAGTTGAGAAACCAAATCTGGTCATTTCCCAAATAAACAAGAATCGAAAATCAGAAACACCTCTCTTTAATAGGCAGGAACTCTTCGTCAGCAACCAGAAACTCCGTCTGGACGGCATTGTCGGGTGAGGCAGGGCAAGTATTTCTACAAGCTTGAACCATATCATAGGAGGCATCCATGACAATAAGCTTCTCCACGCCACCTGAGACGAAGCACGAATGAAGGAACAAAACGAAGCATTGCAACATAACAGAGCATGGAGAGAGTAAGGTGTTGTTATACCGTTAGCAGGAGGAGCGGAAAGAGAGCGGGCGATAGGTTGCAAGGAGCCTCCCAAACACAGGGCGGTTGGAAAAGTCTTCTTGCAGTCCTGAAGAAACAGAATCGGAATCGGAATTGGAAATGAAATTGAAAAGAGAATGAGACCTGAACCCTAAACCTCACCTGCAACCGATCCAAGAGGTTTTGAGCGACGGAGTGAAGCAGAGGGTCATGCGCCGGCGTGGACCATGCGGCTCGGTCTCGTTGCGCGCGCTTCCGTTGGCGATCGAAGATTCGGAGCTTCGAAGTTGAATCATTGGAAGTTGAATCGGAGACGAATGTACGACGGCGACATGCCAACGGCAACAGTTGTTTCCGCCATAGAGACAGTCCTCTCATCTTCTGAACTCACTGATTCAGTCAAACACAACACTCATAACACTGTTACAATCTTTCTACACCTAAATATAGACTTACGCTTTGAACATTTCACTCACTCAGTCCAAGCTGTCAATTTCATAACTACTTCTTCTACAACTAATTATGGAAACTAAAAATTAACTAATTACATATTACATTCATAGTAATATTTTATTTACCGTTAACAAGATTTTAATTTTCAAATCATAAAAATGAAAACCTAAGAACCAAAATCATATTTTGAGCGGTGAAGAGCAGCAGAAGCATGTCGCTGTGCTCCGTTATCCCACCGTCCATCTCCACACCTTCGACCACATCCAAGAGCTTTCAATGTGGGAATAGGAATTGGGCGTCGCAGAGACTCAGAATCGTAGCAAAGTTAAAATCAGATGCGTCGCCGTCATCGTCCACACCCACCTCCCTTCTTTCTTTCCTCTGTCCCCTGCTCACGCTCTTCTCTGTATGCATACTAATTCACTTTTCCTATGCTTTTCTCTACGAGTTATAATTTAAAGTTCACAGTGTCTTCTTTGTTTGTTGCTCTGGCAGGCAAGGGATCCTTCTCAACCACGCAATTTCCCTTTCGAGGTGATTTCTCTGGGGTCTTAAGTAGCAGTAATAGCAGAAAAATTTATGCAAAGCATTCTTTATATTGTGCATGCAGCTTATATCAGACTAACTTTTACGTTTTTTTTATGAATGGTAGCTAGCGACATCTTCCTTGGCTAGCCTGTCAAGGTCTGCATGGGGAAAAAAATCCAGAGCTCAGAGTTCACTCAGCAAAGAAATCACTTCAGAACTTCCTTTTAGTTTGCAGCTTTTTGAATTTGGTACGTCTCTTCCACTTTAGACAGGTTTTGGAAGAACCCTTGATGATGCTAATGCTATTCCTAATAATAGGCAAACGTATGTTTCTTCTTTCACTAAATTATTGAAATTGATTAACATTCCAGAAGTTTATTTATTTTAACTGTATTACTATTACTGTTGCTAAGCACCATGTGGTCTCAATTTTAATATCACTATGCACAGATAAAAGCAGTTCCTTATTCTTGTGGTCAACTGGACCTTTAAACTATGATTCTCAAACATGTTTTGGTTTTCGATCACTTACATATTGCTGTAATTTTATTTTATCGTTGAGTTTTGTGATTGTCCCGTCTTAAATCTTTTAAACATTATTTTTTAACAGAGGCATGCCCCTTTTGTAGAAGGGTCCGGGAAGCTTTGACTGAACTAGATCTTTCTGTAGAGGTTAGCTGTGAATGCTTGACACATACACACCCCCACACACTTACCACCACATTAAATATCAATGCTACCTTCCCTTAACTGAGTTTTGTCTGTTTGAATGGAGTGCTATTTTTTCTTACCAGTAAGGTATACTCCTACAAATTTGGGGTCTATGTCTACTCTCTACCGTAGTTGAGTTTGATGTGCTAGATAACTTTTCAAGAATGTAATCCTTACCCCATAAACTGCTGTTGGACTTAATTAGCGATATTCAAACAAATTCCAGAAACTAAGATTTCCTTTTATTTTTTTGGTGGCCGGGAGGTATCAGTATAGGCTGGACAAATTCATTTGTTTTTATCAAAATAGATTAATGATGGAAATTATAGGCTCCATACCTCTACTTTTGAACACTTAACTGGTTATTTTAGAATGCTGAATTACAAGAAAGTCCTGAATGACAGTATGGCTCGCATTGCTTGGATGTTGATTTGGCCAAAATAAACATAATGAACTTTGCTAAAGTTCAAGGGAAAAGATTTTATTTTGTATGAAAATTAATGTTAATCATTCAATAATATACTCATTTATGATAAGAGATGATAAGAAACTGATTTATGGTTGATTTTTGTGAATCAGCTTCCTAATATTACTCCTGTCGGTGTCATCAACAGGTCTATCCATGTCCTAAGGGTTCTGTAAGACACAGAGAGGTGGTCAGCAAAACTGGTGGCAAACAACAGTACGTAGGTCTCCATCATATATTGTTTCTTTGATCTGTGAATGAATTTTCTTGCAGTAGTACTGAACTTTGAAAATTTAAAAAAATCAGTTTTTGGGTATCATGTCTCAATTTGGTCAGTATATATACTTGTTGTATTATATGTTGATCAATCCTGATCGAAGAAGCAATTGCTACAAGACAGATTTCATTTTCTTTTACATTTTTGTTTCTTGTTTGTGTCTTGCGACATATATAATACTAGTGAAATAGTTTGATGTTGTCCTTGTCTTTTCAAATATTATTTCTGTTTAAATTTGCTGCAATGATGTTCTTTTGCAGGTTTCCTTTCCTCATCGACAAAAAAAATGGTATTTCTATGTATGAAAGTGGTAAGCAAGCAGGTTTCTCTCGCTGCTCTTTCTCCAAATGGTTTCTAATTGTCCTGTTTTGAGGCAATGACATAAGTAAACACCATTTTCATAGTTGTTTACTGGTTTAGATTGATTCATGTTAAAGGTTTATTACTCCTATCTTCATTTTCTTACCTAAACTTCCATTGTTTTCTGTTTCAGTTGTGTTAGAGGATTTTAACTAGTTTAATTTCAATCCTTTAAATGTTGTGAACTAGAGTTGGTATTTCATTAGTAAATGCAATTGTAGTCTTAATTCCAACCTCTAAACTAATGCTGATTGTGTGTGTCCCTCTCTTCAACCTTTCTATTCTTGGTGTCTTACTGCAGGAGATATTGTAAAATACTTGTTTGAGCAATACGGAGAAGGCAGAAGTCCATCATCGGGACTTTTGGAGAGGTATTAGATGCAAATCACTTTTTTTATGAGCATGTAAAATGTTATTCATCACATCGTAGGAAGGAAACTCTTCCATCTTCACCATATCAAAATTGATGCATTTATTGGTTAGGTGGAATGGAACCATAATACTTTCATGAAAGCATGTTAGCATTTAAATAAATTCTATATGATTCCTGGGACACAGTGTGCTACTCATCTTGGGGTGACTCAGAAACTGATTGTTAAGGAGCAGTGAACATATACAAAAGATTATTGAGAGTCTTGTGACAGAGACCACGCCACTAACTAAAGAATGTCTGCTTGTTGTTCCATATTTTATGATTTCGAGGAAGAGAGACCTTTCAAATTAATGTGTTCATTACATCCCATTCCTGTGCAGCACTATTTTTACTGGATGGATGCCGACAATCCTTCGAGCAGGTAGAGGAATGACACGGTGGGTTTATTCAAGACCTGACCCTCCTCCAGGAAAGTTGGAGCTCTTCTCATATGAAAATAACCCTGTAAGATGATGCTTAACATGTAGACAACATTACGTATCTAGTCTGAAAAGAGAATCGTTATATTTGCAGCTTGGTATTTTTCCTTCAAATTCAATCTTTATTGGAAGATGAAATTCATATAATATGCTGAAATTATTCATTACTCTTTTATTTCAAGTATCATACACATACTATTCCACTAATTCATTGGACATATTTCTTCTACTAACTTCATAGATTTCAAATTCCATTTTTCAGAATGCACGAATAGTCCGTGAGGCATTATGTGAATTGGAACTTCCTTACATTCTTCAAAATGTAGGAGAAGGGTCTCACCGAATGAACTTACTCTTGGATGCTTCTGGATCTAAAGAGGTTAGAATTTTGTGGTACATACAAAGCTTCATCAAAGTTTTATTAAAATGAAACGGGTTTGCTACCAGTATCAGACTATACATCTTAAATAGGATTTGACTTTTCTAAACTAAGAGATGCACCAGGGAAATCGGCTACTGAGATTTTGATAATTAAATACCTGAACATGTATAACAAGCTCAGAAATTGTTAAAATCCCCTAGCTATTTTCCCATGCAGGAAAGCTATGTGTAATAATGATAATAATAATAATAATCGATTTATAATAATGTATAAAAGCAAAAGTAGGAGGTGAAGTTTTAATTTATATCTTGATTGGTATTTTCTTTTTGGATTATTTAATGGTTATCAACACAAATCCTTGTATGAATAAAGTTGTCCTCTACAGGTTCCTTTCTTTATTGATCACAACACTGGATTTCAATCTGGAGACTGCAGAACAATCCTATCGTATTTGTTCGAAACCTATTCAACAGTTATTTTATAACTTTCACTTTCTGTAAATGAAAAATTGTGATTTGAAATCAGTACAGAACGTATTTATTGTCAGATGATATTTTGCTATGAAGTAGGCTAGACCACTAGAGAAAATCGTAAAAAATTAATTGAACAAAATAGTTAAGTCCACTGAATCTGTTGACATTGTTTCAAGATATTGGGATTGGATTACTTTGTCATTTGGACAAGTTAAACTTTCGGATTAATGGAATGCTATTGTGCCAAAATGAAGAAAAGGTACGTCAACTTTTGTTTCACTATTCTGCAGAACTTTGTTCAACTTGTTTATTTCCTTTATCATTGGATCCCTTCTTTGCAAGTGGTTAAAATTAGGGAAAGAAGAATCGGTCCTATTTGTGGTAAAGACGAATATAACTAACTATTTGATCATTTACTTTTCGCAACTATTTTCTTCCACAAATATTACGATAAATTTGGCTGCAAAAAGTACTTCTTAAATTAATTCACCTTGCACACTACTCCTGGTACAAATATCACATATGTTAAAATCTTCATCTATTCAACTTGTATTTTTAACAAATTGAAATTTTCGGGCTGACATTTTGATGAAAAGATAACTCAAAAATATGAATAATCCGCTTCACTTTGGCGTACATAGCCAATCCTAAGTAGGGGAAAAAACACTTTGTTGTTGCAAGGATAATAAGTGATTGAGTAGAAAAATCAATTTGATAAGTGTAATTAACCATTGAAATTAATAATAAAGTTGAGACTATTATATATTCACAAAGAAATAACTTAATAAATATCTTTTATTTTTATTTTTGTTTTCAAGAGTCATTGAAACTAATTTTAGTCGGAATAAGCTATGACATATATGTTTCCAAAGGAGAGGACTTCATAAGCTTGTATTCAATCCAGGAGAATGACCAAAAATCATTGTTAACCATTTTAAGGCGCATTCACTCTGCTTGGTTCTGAAAAGAAACATAGGAAGGATGAAAATAAAGAAAAAACAAGTTAAAAAAATAGGTAGAATATAAAATTAAATATTTAGTTATCTTGTTTATAGAATAGAAATATATGAGAAATACATATAAAAATAGTGTAATTCAATTAATTTGATATAAATTGTTTGGCATTAATGTATGTTTCACTTAAACATAGGGGAGTAAAATATACATTTTTTTTTAATAAAAAGGCTACCAAGGTTACATTTTAATTTTCATCTTCTTCAGCAAACCACTAAACTGAAACCCCATATCTATCATCCTCACCACATAGGGCAATATTTCGCACCTGTCTTTTCCAAGTCACCATTTTTAACTCGTTATGCAAGTATGTATGAAATAGCAAATTCCCATTTATTGTGTGTCTCAGTTCATTATTAGAAGTTGTTATTTTGCATTTTACTCTTTTACCCCATTGTTCTAATTATAATACTATAATGTCTTTGAACAAAGTTAATAATGAAAAAAATTAAGAAAAATGTATAAAATATCTTTTACAAATAAACTTATACATAAATTAATATTTAACAAATACGTTTATTTTATTTTGTAAGAACTTTTGTCCTGAAAAACAAAATCTTATGTTTTTTTTTTTAATTCTCTCTTTACATATATTAATATAATTTAACCACTCTCCTTTAAATGTTTTTTTTTAGAAAATAGTGTTATTTGTATTTTATTTTTATTTTTACTTTTTTTGCACACTTGAAGTGGAAATAAGATATGACTACCAATTTTTATCGATATTAATTTATTAATATATACTAACTTTATTAAATTACTGATACATAAACATTATAATTATCTAATAAACAATTATTTTAATATATAGTACAGTTTTACTGGATTAGTAGACATGAAAAAGAAACACACAGAAAACTTATTTATGGCTTTTAACTAAACAGAGTGAAATGTCATGTTTGTGAAGACGACAAAATTATTTTTAAACATCAACTGTTGGACCCCATTTCAGTTCTACCAACTCTAACAAATACTTAAGCTCCAAAAGTTGCTTCAGTAGCTCTTTTGTCAACATCATTGCTACAAATTTCTTCCTCTCTACCTTCTTTATACCTTCTTTATACAAGTAATGCATCTTCCAAAGCTTAACAAACATCAATAATCACCATTTCTGTCACTTCTTCCTTCCCTTCTTATAGACTTTACCAAAAAAATATATATTTATCTCAATGATCAAGATACCATGTCCCTGTGACCCCAACCACATCACAACAAACGGTAGGTGATCTGACTAAATTATTCCCCTAGTAGGTAGTAAATAAAGATTATATGTTTGCCACCTCAACACTAAATTGACCATAAATCTCGTTCACAAACTGTTACCATTTTTCTCTTTCTCTTTTAATATCAGTTTGACTTCACTTTACTCTCAAGCAAATTCACAACTTTTTCCCCATAAATGTCCAAATTCCTGTTCTGGTGAATCTGGTGTCCTCCTTCAATTAAGATCTGATCACCCTTTTCCCATCTTTCTTGCCCCTGAGAAAGATAAAAAGAAAGGTCTCAGCTTTCTCAATATACCAACCATGAGGTCCAAAACCCAGTTCACATGCAGCCTCAAGGTAGCCATTCTCTCCATTGCCTTTCTCTGCCTCTTCATCTTGCTATTCAGGTCATCCATATTCTCTCTGTCTCCCCAACTCATCTCAGACTCAAACTTGTCAAACTCAAAAGCAGTAGCAGTAGAAGAACCTCACCCCACAACAGAAACAACAGAAACTGCAGCCACACCATCATCATGCCCTCCAATCCCTCTGAACCCCTCATGCAACAAGGCCCCTCCATCTTTAGCCAATGCTCTCATCCACTATGCCACCACCAACATCACCCCTCAGCAGACCCTCCGTGAGATCTCGGTCTCAGCAAAGGTGCTTCAGAAGAAGTCACCCTGCAACTTCCTTGTGTTTGGCCTTGGCCATGACAGCCTCATGTGGACATCGCTCAACTACGGTGGCCGCACGGTCTTCCTTGAGGAGGACAAGTCTTGGATCGACCAAATCCAGCAGAAGATACCCTCTTTGGAAGCCTACCATGTGATGTATGACACACAGGTTCACCAGGCTGAGGAGCTCTTGAAGGTTGGAATGGAAGCAGACTGCAAAAAAGTGAGTGACCCGAGATTTTCTCAGTGCCAACTAGCACACAAGGGGTTCCCAAGTGAGGTCTATGACATAGATTGGGATGTGATCATGGTGGATGCCCCCACAGGCTACTTTGAAGGGGCACCAGGGAGGATGACTGCAATCTACACTGCAGGGTTGATGGCTAGGAACAAGGGCCATGGTGAGACTGATGTGTTTGTGCACGATGTGGATAGGGAGGTGGAGGACAAGTTCTCTAAGGCTTTTCTGTGTGAAGGGTATTTGAAGGAACAAGAAGGAAGGATCAGACACTTCAACATTCCAAGCCACAGGTCTCGTTTGTGGAGGCCATTTTGCCCACAGTAGTTCATGCACCACAAAAAGTTCTTCCCTTTACATCACCCATTTATGCTTACTATATCAATCATTCTCAAGGAAACTGATACCAGTGCTACTACCAGTACATTCTTGTGATGTGTGAACTCCTATTTTTTGCCCTTCATCATTCTCATTTATATATTTTGAAATGATTCTGATCTATATACAACTCCTTGATGGAACTTGATTCTTACACTTTCAGTTTGATTCTGAAGTCTTTAATTATTGTTATTCCAGAAAAGATGTAACAGAGGTTTAGCTTTTGAAAATGCTAAATGAGACACAGTGATTGCTTATATAAGTTCTTTCGAGTTAAGCACACCCTTTAACAACAAATAATGTGCACATTTCAAATATCATCCTTGTTGTTTTGAATAAGAGATGTTAATGGAGAGAATGATTTTAGCTTCATAATATGCATTGTCCATAGTGCTTATGAAATGTTAGCGACAGTGTTTTGAAAACTTCAGAAAAACAACTTTAAAAACCATTTCTACATGGAGCTGTAGAATATAAAGAGAACCATGATTTTTATCTCACCTTCAATATTTTTGTCCACTTTTAATTTTTGCACTATTTTTCTACTCTTAAATTTTCATATAATTTGACTCCTGACTACATATCAACATGAAATGTCACATCAATAATTTCCGTATATTCTCGCGTAAATATCAAAAACTGTGTAAAAATAAAAAGATGGTAGATGTGAGAAAAAATATTTGTAGCAAAATTCATAATAAAAGTTAGGAATTTCTTCCAATATATATCGTCTTTTTTAATTTATCCAATTAAACTTTTTATCAATTTATTTATTTAACTAGATCGATTCCCTCTAAACGGCAAATTTTTATTTTTTTTCATTTCATGCTTTCTTCTTGCATCTTCATGGATATTGGAAAGGTTTAAAATGTCTATAAAATTGTAAAATTTGGAAACATGTTAGATTTTCAGGATGTATAATCCATAAATATATTTTAGATTACGTAATACAAAAATATATTTTCAGATTGGGTAATTAAGAATGTATTTCTGGATTATGTATTCTGAAATATATTTTCAAATTCTATAATCTAAAAATATTATTTGAATTATATATCCTCGAATATATTTATGAATTTTTAGATACTACGTGATCTTTTTTTTAATCTAGAAATACATTTCAAGATTTTGCAATCTAGAAATACATTTAAGATTATACAATATTGGATGTATTCATGGATTAAGTAATTCAAAAACATATTTTAGAATATGTTATTATAAGATCGGTTAATCCTACACAACCACCCTAGTCTTTGGTTGGTCAGCCGCTCTCATTCTGATTGTTTGATTTCTTCTGAGTTATCTTTGGAATTTTTGCAAGTATTTCGATACTCAATTTAGCCATCGAACCAAGTAGTTCGAGGTTTTAGGATCAGAATTATGTTAGTTCTTGAGCTATTCTCTAATTTATAGACTTGTAATTGAACTTTTGCTTTGTGGGTTGGAGGCTCAAGCTTTAGTGGGGCTAATTATCTTCCTAGCAATTGTTTAGGTGGTAAGTGTCATGTGCCTATTGACATTAACTTACTCTATAACTGATATGATGACAATATGTCCAATGACCATGACAAAATAAACAGTCAACCAATGAAGTAGTTGATCATTCTTGGCTAAGAAAATACTGATAGTACAAAATATATAATATATAACGAATTTTCAAATTATGCAATCTAAAAATATATTTTATATTGTAGAATTTAGAAAAAAATTAAAGATTGTATAATTCAAAATATATTTTTTAGTCTAAAGGTGTATTATAAATCATACAATCTATAATAAGCTTTTACATTATGCAATCATAAATATATTTTAAATTATAAATTATACAATTCAAAATAGATTTTTCAATTATCCCATCTTAAATGTTTTCAATTCAAGGATAATTTCGATTTTTACCACACCTATGAATTAACCTATTCTAATTTTAGTTTTTCAATTTTTAATTTTTTTAATCTATATTTATTGATTAATGTCTTTTTCAAATAAAGAGTTACATGATTTTTAAATAACTAATATATTTAATGGGTGGTATATTTAGAATAATTATAAAAAATATTTATAAAGCATTAATTAACATTAAAAATACTTTAATAACATTAAGGAATTTATAATTAATTATTACTAATTTTTAATTCGATTTTTTTAGTATTGTTAGGAATGTTAAAAAAATAATTATAAGTAATAATAATGAACAATTATTTTAAAATTATGTTACCGTAAAAATATTTAAAATGTGAAAGGTTGACTTTTAAAACTTATGTTGATTTCAATTTAATTTTATATAAAATAAATTTAAGTAATGATAATTAATATTAATTAATTATTTAAAAAATTAAAGTGAATCGCATTTAATTATTAAATTTTTGAAAAAAAAATTATTGATTTCATAATCTTTTAAAAGTATAAGTTGCAATTTATTTTTCATAAAAAGATAAATTAATAGAATAAAATTAGAAATAAACTATTTATTAATATTGTAACATCTAATATTTTTGACATAACAAAAATTTTATCGCATAAAAATCATATAATAAGTCTAAATATAAATCTATATCTTACACTATCTAACATAATCAAATTAAATAGATATGAAAATATTATTCTTTTCTTCTCCTTGTTATATATAAAAAATATTTTAAACAACAAAACATATTGTTTAATGTGGTATTTCGTAATATTTTATTTAGATATATAGTTGAATATTTCTCAATGTTTAAAACATGTGGATTATGTCAAAATTAGTTTTAAGTGACTAATTTATGGATGACCTAAGTTGATCTGGACATTGATATTTTGTTTTGGTGACTTGTGTGATCTATTGGAATAGATTAGCTAAAATGCATCTATGTTAAAACACTATTTTTTTTAACTTAAAAGTATGTGTATTTTAAATTGTAATTAATAGGATTTTGACTAATAGTAACTACTTGGATATAAAACATCATTTTTCTTAGTTTAAAACTTGTATATTTTATATCATAACTATTAGGACTTTGACTAATAACGACACTTTAAACATAACCATCAAGAAAAACTATTATTTTAATGGAACTCATGGAGTTGGAACTTTGGAAAGACCTTGTCATAGGTGATGAAGTTTAAAGAAAATAAGATGTTGTATTGAATTTAGATATTTGGTGTATGTACTAATTGCATTAATAATTTATTATGTATAAAGTAAGACCATATGAATTCATTTGTATATTGAGTGAGGAATTATAATTAAGAGCATAATTCATCATAGAAGACTATTTTTTGAATTGTTACCAAAGGACACTCTACATTGTAGTACTATTTGTCACACTAACCAAAATATGCACTCAAGTAAGATTTCTCAAGTGTGAACTTCATGGGATTCAATGAATTAATGGTCAACATATCAATATGTAAAAGATGGACAACTACTTTGTATTGTCATAAATGATGTTTCTATTTTTGCATTGTAACATAAAACTTCCAATTTCTTCCATAGTAATGATTGACTCATATTGAATTATCATTACAATATAGTAAGGGTTGAAAATAAGAAAGTAAAATAATGGACAATAGTTAGAAGAACGAGTAAACACTTGCAAGGGAGAGAGATGATATTGAGGCAACATGACAACAATTTTAGCAAAGCCAGAAGATTTTGTGTTGAAAAGGGAAGGAGGTTATAACAATACTTGTGCCTAAACATATATAGTCTGTTTAAGATATTCTGTTTTATTCTAATAAAAACTATCAACTCTCTCTCTTTAAGAAGATATACAAGTTTTATGAAAACCACCATCTCTCAAACAAATCTCTTTAAAATTTTCTACCTTCTATTTAGATTTGCAATCTCATAGATTATCAGATTGACAATCAGAAGACACCCCTAGATTCCTAGCGTTGAGTAGATCAAGAGTGTTCGATCAGATTCTTGAATAGAGTTAGATTGCCAAGATTCTTGAATAGAGTTAGATTGCCCGTGATTTTAAAGTTTTTAAGTATCTCTACCCTATAGAGGTAAGGGAAGCTAGTTTGATTGTGTTTTCATAAATTGAATTTCTATCTCAACAAAACAAAGAACAATTCAATATTTCATAATTCATCTCAATAAGTGTGTAATAATCTCAATAAGTGTAATAATATGATTTGTATATTGTGAAAGGTAGAAAATTTTAAAGTAGAAAATTTTAAAGAGATTTGTTTGAGAGATGATGGTTTTCATAAAACTGTATATAGGAGAGATACAATATCTTAGAGAGAGTTGGTAGTTTTTATTAGAATAAAATAGAATATCTTTTTAAAAAGATAAAATATCTTGTTAGAGAGAATATCTCCTTAAGGAGAGAGAGAGAGTTGATGGTTGTTATAAAAATAAAAAGTAAATAACTATCTTTTATTCACTTAAACAACTTTTCTGTTAAAAAAATATTTAACTGTTATTAAATTTATCTTTAAAATTAAATGTTATTCTATAACTATTTTCTACCTAAAACTTTTAAAGGTATATAATTAAAGACAAACACTTATCGAGTACTTGAATTTGTTAAGCCTATCATAACTTTTCTAACGAGTAAAGGTGTAACCAACTAAAAAATTTAAATAATGAAATTAGAATAGAAGAATTGTAATGTGAATGCGTGAAGTTTTAAAAATTTCACTTTGTATGTATTTATTGCACGCAAATATGTATACTATCATGATTTATATATGTGTAATAATATGATTTGTATATTGTGACAAATATTTAAAGTTTATGATAAATTATTTAAAAAATTGAGATTTCAAGACTATTCACATCATACATAGGATAAATGAGACAAGCTTTTAAAGATCACGTAAAATAAAATAAAATAATAAAATAGACATTAGGAAACACAATTTTACAAATATATATATATATATATATATATATATATATATATATATATATATATATATTTTGTTACACACCTAGTCACATTAGAAAATGTCCCACAAGCATTAGACATCAAACTTTAAATTATCAAATAAGTGGTAAAGAGTGTTCCACGTATCCAGTGTTGAATACTAAAAAAAAACATTTATCTTAGCAATAAAAAACTAAAGAACTTTCCTTCTTCACACCTTTTACCAAAACATTAATTTATTAATATAAATAAATTTTCACTAATAATGAAACATATATTCCTCTAATATTTCCTAAGGGAATTAAAAGTGCTAATTAATAATTTACATTTAAATTATTAATATTAAAAAAAATGAAATGATTATGTTGAAGTTTATCAGTTGGTATTAATAATTGAAGTGTGTGGGTGCAGGAAGTAAAAGGAGCAATGGGCTGAAAATGGAAATGGGTGATTGGCCCACAGATGAGAGGAAGAAGAAGAAAAGAAGAGGGTATTTGAGCACAGGAATGGTGGTGCTGTGACACATTCACACACACTCCTATTCCTATATCATATCCATCATTCTTCAAAGGAAAGCGCAGAGACAGCGAAAGAGAAAAAATGGCCGAATACGATGAAAGATACGAAGGCAACGGAGAAGAAGAAGACCTTCACAATTCCCATGCTCATCCTCATCTCGATTCCTCTCCTCAGCCCACCCACGACGATCTCACCGATTCCAAATCTCACGTATGCTTTCTCGCTCTCTCTCTCTCTCTCTCTCTCTTTCTGCCCACCAATCCTCTCTTTATTTCTCCCCACTTTCCTTTTTATTTCCAATTAGGGTTTTTTCACTGCTTTCTCTCTTTCGCCAAACTGGGGTTTCGGGACAGGGTTTTTCTCTTTCCCCTTTTTTTGCAATTCCCGCTTCACTTAATAATTAGAGATGCTTAGGTTTTCGTAAGGTCTTTGCTTTTGCTACTATGCTGTTCTGTCTTTTCCTGCCAAGCTTTCACTCAAATCTTGATGCTTTGCCATGATTTTATGCGCTGCTCTCTCGTGTTTCTTTTAAATGTTATATAAATTTTTTAAAAAAGGGATTTTTAATTTGCCTGCTTTTCAGGTATTTATTTGTGATTTTGATTTATACTTTACAGTTTGTTTTGGGAACTGTTTTTTGATCTTGCGTATGCTGAGTGTGAAGTATATTGTTAGAACTATGATTGTTTTTTTACCTTACTTTCGTATGCATCGTTGCCTGTTAACTTTTGATTGTCTTTTGGCAGCATGGATCTCGTGATTATGACAGAGAATCTTCCAGAAGCAGAGATAAGGAGCGGGAGAAAGGGAGAGACAGGGAGAGAAAAAGGGAGAAGGGGAGGGAAAGGGAGAGAAGTAGGGATAGAGATTCGGAGAGAGGCAGGGATAAGGACAGAGATAGGGAGAGAAGCAAAGACAGGGAGCGGGACCGAGAGCGTGATGGTGAGAAGGAAAGGGACCGCCACCACAGAGATCGGCATAGGGATCGTGGTGAACGAAGGGAAAGGACAAGGGATAGAGATGAAGACGATTTCTACAGAAGCCGTGATTTTGACAGGTAAAATTGTTTGGGATCTTACTGTCTTGTATTCCGAGTTGGTACTTCAGGATTTTCATCAGCATCTGATTTTCAGTAGCATGCAATGTATTACATTATATCTGAATTCGTGCTCAGCTACATTTTTTTAAGTAACGTTTTTCCTATTTTTTTTTTTTCAATTTTTATCTGAAATTATGTGATTTTACAGAAGAAGGGATTATGAAAGAGACGATAGGCATAGGCGCAGGTCTCGATCTAGATCTCAATCCAGGTCAGGGGGTAGATCTGAGCATAGATCAAAGTCACGTTCTCGTTCACGCTCAAAGAGGTAAATTCTGGAACGATCCTTAACATACAGTATATGGATGTCGGCTAAACATACCATGCATGGGACTTCCTTTTGTGAATTCTGTTTTGTCTATAACATAAAATAGTCGGTGGATGTGCAGGTGGGACTAGTATAATGTTGTGAATACAGGTTGAAGAACGACATAATTTTGATAGTTAATTAAAAATCAATTTTAATTCAGTTCGGATACACCCTAAATAACTTAAATTTGAGTAAATAATACAATTGGATAACCTAATATGGCCATATCATAGGGGGACATCTATCATTGTTTATAATTTTTTTTGGCGGCAGGGCACCCCGTGCTCTTCGTTCATAATTTCTAAACCTCCTAAACAGACTTGTTTGATTTTTACTTAAGTTTATCAATTGATACATGTTCGTGGTTCGAAAAGTAGCATTCATAATTGGCATAACTAATTCAACTCACTTACAGCAAAAGGACTAGTGGTTTTGATATGGCTCCCCCTGCCTCTGCTATGTTGGCTGGTGCTTCTGCTGTTACAGGTACATTTACACATGTATATATTATGAAATGTCTCATCTTAACTGTTTTTTCTTTTTGTTTGTCCTAGTATGGAAAATTCATATCAAATTGCATGGTGTTAACTTGGTAAGCTTTGTTCAGTTACTATCTGAGTATATATAGTCTTTGAGGACTGGTTTCCCATGGTGTGTAATTTTGTCTTTCTTTTTACTCAGCGATATAATTCTGGAACTAAAAGATGCTTTGGTTTTTTGTCTTGTGTTTGGTGTTTGTTTGTTTTGTTTCTATGTCTTGTCATATGTTCTAAGAAGGCAATGTTGGGCTACTAGCCCCACTGTGCTGACAATGGGCGTGAGCCGACATCTGTAGCTTTTATGTCCACGGAGGAATCAATGCACCTGTTTTTGGTGGGTCTTGTTCGTCTTCAACTGGAAACTATTACCTACTTTGGTAGACACAAATATTTTCTCTATAGCTTGTTTACAATGCTCCTTTAATATTATTGATACAATATATGCCACGAGGTATAATTATGCTTAGGCTCGTGCCAATTGGAGTAAAAGGAGGCATTTGATTCTTATGTACTATGGTTGCAAAAATTGAAAACAATGAGCTTGTTCTGAGAGGAAATATTCCTTTATTTGCAGGTCAGATCACTGGTGCAAATCCTGCAATTCCCGGAATGTTTCCAAATATGTTTCCATTGGCTACAAGCCAGGTATTTTTGGATTCCTTTTTCCGGGCTCTCGTGCAATTTGAGTTTAATATTAATTTCACTTTATTCTTGTTTCTTTCTTTTTTAAGATGCAGCCGTTCAGTGCTCTCCCTGTCATGCCAGTTCAGGCTATGACACAACAGGTAAAAATGCTTTTCAGTGAGATGAGATTACATTCTTTACTCTTTAACGTGACTTTCCTTGATTATGGGCAGTCTTTGATGTACTGAATTTACAGGCTACACGACATGCTAGGCGGGTGTATGTTGGGGGCCTTCCTCCTACAGCTAATGAGCAGGTAAGAAGAATATCATAATTTCTTGCTCAGAATTGTTAAGTCTTTTAGATGATTGTGATAATTTAGCTTGTTGTTTCTATTCTTGTTATACTGCAGTCAGTTGCAACTTTCTTCAGTCAAGTTATGGCTAAGATCGGGGGAAACACTGCTGGCCCAGGTACATAATAAACTTCAGTGAATTGTGCCACTTAACTGACATCATAATAGGGCTAATTTAATTTATGTGCAGGTGATGCTGTGGTCAATGTTTACATTAATCATGACAAGAAGTTTGCCTTTGTGGAGATGAGGTCTGTTGAGGAAGCTAGCAATGCAATGGCCTTAGATGGGATTATTTTCGAGGTATCTTTTTGACTGTTACGAGAAAGTTTGGTTCCTTTTCTCATTTTTTGTGCAAGAAAGTGAGTATGTACATTGGTGCTAATCCAAATTTCCTTTTTTATTAGGGGGCACCTGTTAAGGTCAGGAGACCTACTGATTATAATCCTTCCTTAGCTGCTACCCTAGGCCCAAGCCAGCCTAACCCAAACCTTAATCTGGCTGCTGTTGGCTTAACACCTGGATCTGCTGGTGGACTTGATGGTCCAGATCGAATTTTTGTTGGTGGACTTCCTTATTACTTCACAGAAACACAGATCAGAGAGCTTTTAGAGACTTTTGGTCCTCTAAGGGGTTTTGATCTAGTGAAAGATAGGGAAACGGGAAACTCAAAGGGTTATGCATTTTGTGTTTACCAGGATCTTGCAGTTACTGATATTGCATGTGCTGCTCTGAATGGAATAAAAATGGGAGATAAGACTCTCACAGTTAGACGAGCTAATCAAGGTGCAAACCCACAGCAGCCTAAGCCTGAACAAGAGAGCATCTTAATGCATGCACAGCAACAGATTGCACTGCAGGTTTGATGGAATTGTCTCTTAAATTGTTTTTGTTTCCAGGATCATCCGTGCCTGTGTTTAAAACTCTTAACTGCTCGAGGCTTTTTTTATTTTTGCAGAAACTTATGTTGCAGCCAGCTTTAGTAGCAACAAAGGTGGTGTGCTTAACTCACGCAGTTTCTGCTGACGAGCTCAAAGACGATGAAGGCTATGAAGAGATTCTTGATGATATGAGACAAGAGTGCTCCAAATTTGGTAATTTCGGATTTATTTTGCTTGTCTGTCACTCTAAACAACAACACATTCATACTAATGTTCTGGCTTGTTTGTTTTGTGTCTTATTTGTTTTACAGCCATTTGTAGTCCCACATTCTCATAGAGAATCAGGCCTAAATTACAGACTGAAGTCTCCATAACCTTCTTTGTACTCACATGTTTGTTCATTGCATGTCTATGAAAATTCCATCGCATAGTTCACTGTTTTCTTTTCACTTTATGCAGGTACTTTGGTGAATGTGGTGATCCCGCGTCCACCGCTTGATGGTGAACCTGCCGCTGGAGTTGGAAAGGTATGTTCTTGACCTGTAGTGGAAATTAAGAGCACAGATTTTGTTCACTTCCCTCCTTTCTCAATGCTGGTTTGGTGCAGCTGTGGAATCAAAATAATAGTTGATGTCAGGGACCGGGGATCTGTCAAAAATCACTTATAATTACTTATATTTCCTCTAATTAACTGTTGTATTTGCAGGTGTTTTTGGAGTATGTTGACGTGGATGGTGCTACAAAAGCCCGTGCTGGATTGAATGGACGAAAATTTGATGGGAACCAAGTTGTAGCGGTTTTCTACCCAGAGAACAAATTTGCGCAGGGAGATTATGAAGGCTAATCGGGTTTTATTTGGATTTTACATTGTTTAGCGATATCTTAGTAAGGATTATGTTTTGTATTATCATAAACTTGTAAGGTAGAGTTGTGGTCATAGTATAGAAACTGTTCTATTTAGATGCGAGTAGTAAGAAAAGTGTTGATGGATAATTTGTTAAATAGTTTTACCGGTCTACATTGATCTCTTTGGTCCCTTGAGAAATTCTTTATTTGCTTGAAGTGAATCTCTGCATTAATGAAATTATAGCTTTCTGGATATCCCCCAGATTTTTTCCATTATCAAATGTTGATGAAATAGACCATCAGCTTATAAAATAGTGAGTGGAAATGTATAATTAATCAGTTATAAATTACGTCAACTACACCGTTTGTATTTTTGACAGTCTGAACCTTTTGTGAAGAGCCAACTTTAATGTTGTAATTAATGAGACGTTCGATTGTCATTTCTCAGTTTTGCGGAATTAATTTTGGCCCCCGTTTTGCTATTCAGATAAATTTATGTTTTTTCTTTTCATACCACGCATTTTCCCTACTATCCTTTCCGACATGTCTTCATTGGAGACTATTAAGTTGGTAGGGTTGTTGTTGCTGCAAGCAAGACAGATAATTAGACAGATTCATGTGGTGTTGAGGGAGACAGTGAGAGAACCAAGAATTTAAAAATTATATAGTCATGATGATATATATCTTGAATCAAATCAAATCTATTTATTTTTGGATAAATTAAAATATAAGACAATTATTCTTAGCATTGCATTTATTTTAAATCTACAGAATTATTAGTACTGTGTTCTCACTTTTATTTAATATAAATTTAATAGAATGTTTTTATTATTCAAATTATCTTTTTACTCACGCATTACATGTTAATTTAAAAAGCTATGCAGCGCCCCTTTTACTTTAATGTATAAATTTTAATTAAATTTAAAAATTAAAAATACCTATATATGGAAAAACTTGGTTTGATATGAATTACAGGAAATGGAAAAACAAAATTGATTAAATTAAAATATCCATTATACTATCCTTAAAGATATTTCTTAATTATAACTCTAACTGAATTACTAGTATAATTAGAATGGACTATCTTATCTAATTTTTAGTATTATTACTAGTATAACTAGGATGTACCATGTCCTCTAATTTTATCTTTGATATCCATAATGATTAGATTCAAGGTTAACAATTTTTTTGATTTGATTTTGATTTTGTACTTATATTAAGTGTGAAATATAATTTATACTTAGTTAAATAAATTTTTGTTTGAACAAAATAACGAATATAATTTGTTTGACAGATTAAGCCCTAAATATTTTATAATATATATTTAATTTTAATAAATATTAATAGATAATATATATATATATATATATATATATATATATATATATATATATATATATATATATATATATATATATATATATATATATTTAAGAAAATCTCGTAATTTCTTGTCAATATTAAGATTTTTTTGAAGAATGTACTAAAAGTTATTTCATGTAAGTAATTTTCTATAAATGAAAAATATTAGTGTTACCATGTAGTAAGTTATGTGTTTAACTCAAAAGATGATAAGTTATGTGTTTAATTCAAAAGATGATGTGTTTAACTCAAAAGATGATGGAGAAAAATTATTTCCCTACGTTTATAAAAAAAAGAAATTAAAAAAATTTGAAATAGCTATTTTCTTCTTAAGCTTTATATATAAAAGATATGTGCAAAGAAAGAAGGTAAACAAAAGTCATACAACAAGAACAAACACAAGATTCTAAACTATCTTTACTCTTAATTATGAAGAAGAAATGTTGGACAATAACTAAAAGAGTAAATAAAATTTTGTAACTGACATAAAATAATATCAGCTAGTTATTTTTAAGGAAATAAATTATGTAATTATTTTTAATAGTGAGAAATTTTTCAATAACTATTTTATTAAATAAAGAAATTGTTTTTATTCATTAAAAGATAATTTTTTTCTAAATAAAATATGATACCAATAAACAGTTATCAAAATGTGTAATTATTTGATAACCTTATCCTTGATTATTCAGAATCTGATTTTTATGTTAGTGTTTATAAAAAAAACATGGTTTGCGCCTTCACTCTGACTGGAAATACCTTGGATTCATTAATAAAAAGTGGTTAGAATTTTTTTTTCCTTACAAACTGTTAGTAGGTTTCTTTTAAAATATATAAAAAAACGACTTGATTACATTTTTATTCTATAAAATTTGACACAAGAAATTGAATAACATGAAAAATAGTAAAATATGTACTTGTGTCACTAAAACGTGACAACATGTGTTAGTTTAGTCCATCAAATTCCTTCTTTCCATGTAATAGATTTCCAATTGCTTCAACAGTTATGAACTGAGTATGGTGCAAGATCAAATTTCAGAATGGCAGAAACGTATGCTATCACTTTTGTTAAAAAACAACAACTTAAATGTTGCAACTACTTCATAATTAACTTGGCAAAATAAAAAATGTTTACACAACTTGATAACTGTAACTCATGCATTTGTGGAAAGTCTCTAGCATGTTCCAGTAAGTATGTGGATGAGATCCAGTTGTTGGTCACGAGATGAAGCTCCATTCACCGATGATAAAGGAACTCTCAGACATGTGAGGTAAAATGCATTAATACTCTACCAGAAAGCTTCTTCTCTCATTGTCTCACTTAGCCAACAAATCATCAAATAGGCCAAGACTACACCTATCACATGAATGCCATAAATACGCTCACACAACTGTGTCTAAGAGCAAGAATATAAGAAGGCATGTCCCTAACAGCCATTCTTGTCAGAAAATTGATAGTGATCATCAAGATGAAGCATTTGGTTTTGACATTGACATGGATGTTGTGGCTGAGCCTATGTGGCAGATGCTTGTCTCAGGTGCAGCCACGGCTTCCTCCGGGGCAACAGGTGCCATGCTTCTTCATATTTGGTGACTCCTTGGTTGACAATGGAAACAACAATGGGATCCTAACCCTTGCCAGGGCCAACTACAGGCCTTATGGCATAGACTTCCCAGGGGGTGCCACTGGCCGCTTCACCAATGGGAGAACTTACGTTGATGCCTTAGGTATAATTCTATGCTTCCTTCATTGCATGATCAAGTTAGTGATGAATCATATTTAATCATCATGCAAATGTTCCATACTTCTGTTACATGCTTACTCCTACCATATCAGGATTTATTATGTAGCTAACAACTATAAAATAGAAATATACTGAGGTTTTGTTTGGTTCTAAGTTGTGTGTTATTTGCAGCATTTGATGTAGTTTTGTTGAAAGTTTTATATACCACTTGACAATAGGATCCTATACGTACATAGCTGTATTACTCAAGACTACAATGTTGAAAATTGCAGCTCAGCTTCTAGGTTTCCGAACGTATATTCCTCCATACTCAAGAGCAAGGGGTTTGGACCTTTTAAGAGGAGCTAACTATGCATCTGGAGCCGCAGGCATTAGAGAGGAAACAGGCAGTAACCTTGTATGCAATCGCATGTGTTCAAGATTCTTTTGAGAAAGCACATATTATTGTACATGTTATTCCTAGGCTACCTCCTCTGATATTCTTATGTAAATTGCTTGCAGGGTGCTCATACTTCAATGAATGAGCAAGTGGCAAACTTTGGCACCACAGTGCAGCAGCTAAGAAGGTTCTTCAGAGGAGACAATGACTCACTTAATAGCTACATAAACCAATGTCTATTCTTTTCAGGGATGGGAAGCAATGATTACCTGAATAACTACTTTATGCCAGACTTTTATTCCACTAGCTCAGATTTTACTGTTAAAGCTTTTGCATCTGCCCTTCTTCAAGATTACTCTCGCCAGCTATCTGTATGTTCACATCTAATTCTAAATGACTCTACATTTCGCTACTGCATTAGCATTCAGGGTCATTTTAACAACCATTTCATTCCTATGAACACAATGTTGTGACAAGGTAAATTAATGTGGTTCAAACTCAACCATTTTGACAAAATATGATGACCTTTTGAAGATCCACATGCACAAGTTAGTTTAAATTAAAAAATGTGCTTGTAACAACAGTTTCCATGATAACTAACTTGCATTAACATTTAGCTATGCGGTTTCTCTATTATTGTTTCTGTCATTAAACATTATTAATAATGATTTTTGCTTCAAATTGTGAAGCAATTATATTCACTAGGAGCACGAAAAGTGATTGTCACAGCAGTCGGTCAAATTGGCTGCATACCGTATCAACTAGCCCGTTTTCATGGTAACAGCACCAGATGCAACGAAAAAATCAACAATGCCATCTTGCTATTTAATTCAGGCCTTAAGAAAATGGTTCAAAACTTCAACGGAGGGCAGCTTCCGGGAGCAAAGTTTGTTTTTCTTGATTTTTATCAAAGCAGTTCAGATTTATCCGCAAATGGAACATCATTTGGTAATACTCTTTTCTGTAGACATGCTCTCCATTCATGATAAAGCACATGCTCTCAGAAGCTGATTTTGCAATCTATATATATTGTTTCACATAGGATTTGATGTGATAGACAAGGGCTGCTGCGGAGTTGGCAAGAACAATGGACAGATTACTTGCCTTCCTCTTCAACAACCATGTGAAAATCGTCAGAAGTACTTGTTCTGGGATGCTTTCCACCCCACTGAGGTGGCCAATATTTTACTAGCGAAGGAATCATACAGTTCACAATCATACACTTATCCCATTAATATCCAACAATTGGCAACACAGTAAAAGTTTAGTTTATATTGGATGTTGTCTGTTCGTGTGGCATTTATGCACTCTGCTGCTTGATCAGTGTTCATAATCTTGTGTTGTAAGAAAGTGTTGTTGTTGCTTAACCATTTGATTTCTTTTGTACACTCGTAATTCCATTGTGTAGGAATAATATTACATTAAGGATGCTTCAGTCTAAACATATATGAAACACCTCAAGCTGCTTTTGATTATATTTTATTTTTGTGCATTTTCTTCCTTCTCCAGTATTTAATCGTGTCACTTATGGTTCACAAATTATTATTGGTGCAACAGAAAGTAGTAGCTAATATGTTCAATTACATTAATGTTTAGCTAAAAAATACTATTTGTGCTTTAAACCAAAATATAGTTGGTTGGAAAGGATTTTAAAGAGTAGAAGATGAAGGAGTAGAAATGTGCACCATGTCTTTGAAATGTGGATATACACTGTTTTAGGCTTAATTCACTCTCAGAACCAATGACAAGAGTTGGACTGATTTTACAAAGAATTTCTTTGAGAGAATTCCCTTCTAAATACAATGAAGATCCTTAAGTATCTCTTGCACTAGTAGAACTCAAGCAATGACAACAAAGGTATTTGTAGACAATAATTTGCTACCATCTCTTGTGCGCCCAACGAGGGAGGAGCATATAGGTGGAGGGGGCATGACTAAGTATAGTGGCAGCTGATGGTTATTTTACAGCACGTTTACTACTAAAATTACCAAAGACGATTATGGAAAGCCTATACATTTCTCTTGACAGCTAATTTCAACTCTGTTCACGGGATCATCAACAATATATAATTCTGGTTAAAATGTCTGAAGAAAAGGGCGATATTCAATTACCATATTATAATAAAAAATAGACAAAAAGAGAAGGTAAGCACTAATTCATAAGACAGTTGTGATTGTAAATGTAGGTAGCAGTACATTGCAGCCATTCTGACTATCATATAGATTCCTAAATAAATTTGTTGTTCCACCACATACTTCTAGTAATTACTAAATGTAAACTTGATCATTGAAGCTATAAGTGACAGTGACACGGCGAGATTCCTCCTTAACAGGCTCAATTCATAGCTCAGCAAGTTGCCTTACGTTTATTGGATAAACAAAATTGGCGTTCCCATTGAAAGCCATTCTTCCCATCAGAATGTTCACTGCTTCTGTTGGGTGGAATGCATCCCAGAACACATACTGATTTCTGTTAGGGCACGGTGTTTGGAATGGAAGACATGTTATTTGGCCTCTATTTCTTCCAATGCCACAGCACCCTCTATTTACAACACTAAACCCTACACAGAAGACAAGTAAACTATGAGTCTCATCATGAAAGACATGCTGTAAATGTTCATTGCAAAGAGCTAAACTAGACCAAATATACGAACAAAAGAATGAACACCATTCAGTTTTATCTGTGTGATTTTGTGCTGGAATGCAGTAGTATATTTTGATTCATACATACCGTAAGATCTAGCATTGAGAAGGATGTCCTGGAACATGCGGGAAGTGTCAGCAAATATGAATCTGGCACCAGGTAGGTTAGCATTGAAATTGCCCAATATGGTCTTCAAATTTTCATTGAAGGGTTGCACTAGCAAGTTCACTTCTTCTGAGCAGCTTCCACTCATGCTTTGAGCCAGAATGCTTGGAATACACCCCATTTGCCCCAGTCCAGCAATCACGAATTTCCTTGCTCCAAGATTGTAAAGCCTCTATAACACATGTCATCATGAATTCTCAAAATTAACTGACAAAAAAGTAGGTTTAACTTAATATAAATTTTACAAAAGTAATGTTATTATATCTTTCTATTAATCTTCCTAACATTTTCTAAACAAGGATTAAATTTAAAATAAAAAATTTTAACAAACCTAAAAATTATAGGCCGGATGATAATGCACTATATTACACATCTTATGACAAATAATAATTGACAAAGACCAAGGACTCCATTGGTTGTTTTTCAGAAGGAGGTATATGAGAAACTAAGAAATCTTACTGTGAGCTGCTGGCTATATGTTTGAGCCAAGAGATCAGCATACTGCTGTCCATTGTACTGATTTCTGGTGGGGTAATTAGGCATAAGGTAGTTGTTAAGGTAGTCATTGCTGCCCATTCCAACGAAGAATATGCATCGTGCAAGCTCTGTGGCCATATTCTCTGCTCCAACATTCCCAGTTATTTGATTTAATGTGTTCTCAAAGTTCCTTATTTGCTGATCAAATGGTATTCGCCCAACCTGCTCAAAGAGAATCCATTCTGATTCAGCCTCTACCTATTGTCTTTTAATGAATGAGTTGGAAAGTGGAAATAGAAAAAACCAACTCTAAAATTGAGGTTTTGTTTTGTTTCTTTAAAATACTGAAAAGCAGCTGAATGTCAGTAATCATACAAAGACAATTAGTAGTTATTTAACAAAAGTAAATTCTTCAAAAGAAAAAGAAGGTTGCTTTAAGTAATGTTCAGGCCAAAATCTAAATGATGAATGGATGTTACACACAAAGTTTCTGCCAGTGGCATCAAGGATTCCAGCAGCCGCTGAAGCATAGTTTACTCCATGAAGCACTTGATCCCCTGAGGCTTGTGAGTATGCAGGAATCAAGGGAAGTCCAAGCAGTTCAGCTGCATTAATATGAACACATCAGACTCAAATTCAGTTGAAATCATACATGTTACTCAAAATCATTACGGATACTGTTAAGGTAAATCATATGAGTCAGAGAACGTGCCTGCAACGAAAATTAGTGCTTAACAAGAATATCTTTATGGCCTTATTTTTAGAAACCGTTTGACCTTATATACCAAGATTGATCTCAATGCTTGATTTTTTGAAGTGGGGAATTTCATATATGGGAGCTATATTGCCTTGCATATTAACACGTAATTTCTATTTGGTCACTACAGTCCAGTGAGAAACACTTGTGTAGGTTCCGTGTACACAAGTTAGGTGAGAGTATATATTCCTTAAGTCAGGTTGGCTTAATTACTTTAACAGTAATTATTTATCATGTTACACTTAAAAGGATTTATATTGAGTAGGAGTTGACAATGAGTTTTGATTGGTTGAATCTACCAACTTGCGTAGGCAGAGAGTCTGTCCACACGAGTATTTTTCCGGTTCGAGGGGTGTGTAGCTAAAAGTATAGGAGGAGCCTGCATATCCTCTTTAATGCATCATTTACTGCAAGAAAATTCCATGAAAGAAGTTTGTCTACCCTTTTTTCTACATACACCAACCACATCTACAAAGTAGAATGGCCTTGTGGGAGAAAAGAGAAATTTACAGCAAGCAATTACTTCATATAATTAATAGCCTGTAGCCAAGAGATAGGCCGTTAGGTGTATAGAAATTATTCACCTCATTCATGGTAGCCTTAGTAGGCTTCCTAAGTAAGGCAAAGGTGATAAAATTGGCAGCATGTCCTCAAAAGACAATTTTGTGCCACAAAAAAGATATTGTAAAAGAAAATGAACAATTCAACTGCTTTACTTTATCTTTCAAAATCTGTCTGGACAATCAGTTATAAAGCGAGGAATCTGAAATTTATGACCATCTAGTTAAATTAAGACTTTACGTATAACTTAACCTCACTCATAATGATACATGTTACAATTTTCGTCATAGCAAATTATGCCTCATTCCTCAAGCTTTTGGCTTTAAATTCCTAAGCTTGCAACAACAGTCTATGCCAAGAGAAGAGGGTGCAATAATTTGTGAATAGCGAGTAGTCTTATACTCTTGTTAGAAAATGATACTCATGCATGTTCTATTTGCTTGGACTCAAACGAACTAACCACATATTCTAGGTTGGCTTTTGTCATGTGACTAGCACTATGAAAAAGAAAAAAGAGTTGATAAAGGGTATACCTATTTCATCAACCATGGTGTAGCCATTTGAGAAGCGACCGGTAGGGCCTCCATTGAAGTCTATGCCATAAGGGTAATAGTTGGCCTTAGCCAAGGAAGGAAGGTTATTGTTGTTGCCATTGTCAATGAGAGAGTCACCAAATATAAACATGGCAGGCACCATTTCTCTCCCATTTTGGCCTCTCACTGCACCACCACTCAGCAACATGAAAAGCACCAAGAATGGGGACACTCCAAATTTAGCCATAAAAGTGTGAGAGAGTGAAGAGAGGCACATGGAGCAAAGTGCTAGTTGATTTATCTATCTCTAAGAATGAAGAAAAACAAGTTGGCATGGCTTTGAAAGGAGAGGGAAGAGGATTTAATACAAGATGGTAAATAGCGGTGGTTGAAATGCAATCAATACATTCACCTGCTCTCTACCATACCTTGCAGTAATTATACATACATACTTAAGCACCCAACATTGTTGCAGGCCATTTCAAATACTCAACTGGGGCCATTTATTTACTACTTTCATGAATTTTTCCACACACATTCAAGCACCCTCTCTCACTATTTTTCCGTGACTGTCTCTGTGGGGACTTGAGGATAATGTATGTAAGAACTTCACTTAGCATTGCTTCCCATGAGTCCTACAAGTTGCAGAAGACAAGGTCAAACCAGTTATTACTGCATTTATTAGTATTTCTTTTTTTATATGTAATGTGTATATTTTTTTAAGTTATCCTTAAAATGTAAATCTATGATAAACTTGTAAGTTTTGATGCATAGGAAATTGGACTTATTTCTTAGAAACAACTTGGAAGGAAATCCAAAGTATGCTATTACTAATTGGGAGTTTTTGGTGGTTTTTTAGGAACATGCAAAGGTGGTGGTTTCATCATCACATCCCCAATACTTCCATCCATTAATTCTTGTCCTTTATTTGTCACTTTCCTGAGTTGTTTCTTCTGTTATCACAACATGCTTCTTTTTTTCCAGTTTATTTTCATACTAGTAGAAAAAACTCTTTTTACATCGGTATATCGGTTGTAGAGAACATTCTACATTGATTTCAGAACCAATATAGATGCAGGCGATTTTTACATTGGTTCTATAAACCGATGTAGTATGTACATATATTATATCAGTTGATAAATAAATCACCGATGTAAAATACCAATCCTAAGAGCGTTTAAGAGGAGATACTATATCTAGTATCTACCCTATTACATCGGTTGAGAGCCACAACTGATTTACCCTATTACATCGGTTGTGACTCTCAACCGATGTAATATCTCTATTTAAAAAGAAAATCAGAATTTTCCAAAACATTTTAACAAAATCTTTAATCCATATAATGAAACACCACATAAATTTTCAAATATTTTGATAAGTATAGATAGGTGAAATAGAAAAAAGATGTCAAAAATACTAAAAAAATAAAAAACAAATAGTAAACGATAGAATTTTGGAAAGAATTTTGATTTCAAATTGTCCATGAGCTTCGTTACGCCATTTCGAGCAACTTTCATTTTTGGAGCATCTCAATCCGAGTTCTCTATCAAAAATTATGACTATTTGAAGTTTTTTCATCCTAAAACTTTTGAAACCCAAAATCTATGATACAAGCGTATAGAAAGCAGTCAAAGCAGACAAATAGTACAATATTAAAGATATAGAAAACATATATCTTGTAGATAGTCAGAACAAAACCAATAAACGCAAATGGACCCAAATGAAATCTACCAAAACCAGTGAATGCAAAAATAGAGTGAATGAAATCACAAAGACAGTGAGAGCAAAAGAAAATAGGGGATAACAAGACGTAACGTATCAGTGAAAGTGAAATCGAAAAGCGAACAAATGGCACACAAACGTGAACCAATGGCACCCAAAACATGAAGCAATGTCACCTAAACACAAACCAGTGGCACCCAAAATGTCAACCAAAAAACGTGAACTTAAAGAGTGCTCCAAACCAAACTTAAAAAGTGAACAAAACTTTGAGAGTGATTGAAACAATGGGACGCACAACAGTGAATGAGAAGGCAAAGCGAACAAGGCTCAGTGAAGGAGAATGAAGCATAAGAGAAAAATTGTGCACGAGGGTCATAAATCCCTAATTTTAACTCGAGTGAACTATAATATCCCAACCGATATAGTCTATAACTCAAATTTCACCAAATTTTCCCAAATGTTCACTCGCAGGCCATGAGGAATATATTATATCGATTGAGAACTCTGAACCGATGTAATATGGGTTATATACCACATCGGTTGAGAGCTAACAACCGATGTAATATCTTCAGTGCCATAACAAAATTTCCAAATTTTAAATTTTTATTTTTTTCAATCTTTTCTACATCGGTTAGGGGTGACAACCTATGTAAAATGACGTATATTACATTGATTTTGTGTTAATAGATGTAATATCTCTTTACATAATTTAAAAAATAACAACATATTTTGGTTTATATTGGTTACATTTTAAATCACGTTTTATTTTGTTATAGTATGTATTTTTTCTCCTTAGTATGATTACCTAATGCTATAAATTCAAAACCTTCAAATCATATAAATTTTAAGACGTTGACTCTAAATAAATCTCTGTTCCATAACAACAAAAGATAATTTTTCTATCTTAAAGTTAATTGCTATTACATATTTGTCAAACCATCCAAGTTCTTCTACATATAACATCCTATTATCACATAATATATTAGAACTTTAGTACGCTAGCCAAAGATTTCAACGCTACATTTTTTCCTACGCTTCATAATGCAAGCATCATATATGATTACTAAGAAACATAATCTCAGTTTTGCTTCAACCAAGAAAAATTCTAAACAACTCCAAACTGTGTATATATATATATATATATATATATATATATATATATTTACATTTAATTACTGTACATATTACTTGGTGCTTGAATGAGCAAAATAATGTTTTTTATTCTTAAAGTTAAGTTATTTGGAGTAGTATAATTAAAATAGTACAATTAGAATAGTGATTTATTTCAAAAATATTCTTTTACATATCATAAGATAAGTTATAGTTCAAACTGTAACTTAAATTAGATGGATCACGCCTGAATAATGTGATTTGTGATTCAACGTCTCTCGCACACTTTTCAATGGAAAAATATTACACACGGAAATGAAAAAAAAAGGAAAAATGAAAAAAAATAAAAATAAAGAGTCGTATATCGGAACGACTTGGTTATATATTAAGAAGGATAAGAAAGACGAAAAGAAGAAAAAACAATAAAGAGAATATTATTGTTTGTTGTTGTATAAAGAATGCATATCAATGAACAAGCACAATGAAAAATTGACACATAAGTGTGATTTCTTTTTACTTTAATATTATAGGATATTGTTAGGAATTTAAGTGTAACTCTAAGTGTCATATTAAATAAAAATAAGAAAGTTAAGTAATATATAAGAACTCATAAGCCTATTGTCTTGAGGTTTTGAGTTAAAGGTGGTGTTTTATGTATGTTTGGTCAATTTTTTCTTCTTATGAGATCTTTCGATTATGTCCTATCGGATTCTCACAACAAGTGGTATCAGAGTCGAAGGTTCGCACCGACCTGATAGTAGTGACCGACTCATACGATGGGGAGTGTAGAAGAGGGATAAGAGCTGATGAGGACTCTCACTTGAGAGGGAGATTGTTAGGAATCTAAGTGTGAGTCTAAGTCCCTGATTATGCTCTCTTGAATTCTTCCAAGAACCAATTATAACAAGTGATATCATAAATACAACAGATATATCATATCTTTTATTTTCTTTCTCTAGAAAAAAAAAATAAATCATAACAAGTGGTATCATAAATATAATAGATATATCATATCTTTTATTTTCTTTCTATAGAAAAAAAATAATTACTGGATAATTATTACTATATTCTTTCTGTATTATTGTTATGTGAAACATTTAGGATGTTGTTATATTTTTTATTTTTCTATTGTTTATTTATCTCTTTAAAAATATTCAGTTATGATTTAAATTAACATATATTTTTCCTATACAAAATTAGTAGTTGTTGTTTAATTATTACGTTTATTTTATTTCTTTGTAAAAAAATTAGTTCCTGTTAGCATATAATTGTTCTTATATTTTTTTAACTTTAATTTTATTTTTTCTATACTAAATTAGTTTTTTTAATGGTTTTTTATTTAAAACTTTTTTTTGAGCTGGTATATAATTTTTCTTATATTAATATACTCTTTTTTATTTTTCTACACAAAATTACTTTTAGTGATTCTTTTTATTTTAGTTCTTTGACAAAAAAGTTATTGTTTGAAGTAGAAATAATTGTTGTTATTTTTTTTCTATACAAATTTACTTGTTAATGTTTTTTTTATTTGGAAAAAATCTATTAATGTTTGAATTTTTTGATGTAGCAATGAGTGAAATTAAGCGGAAAATAAAAGAAACATATTGCCTGCAGCATTCTTCTTTATAAAATTTTAGTCAATTACAAATATTATTCACATAGTTATTGAAAATTATGTTGTGAAAATGAAACATCATCTTATCAGAAAAAAATATTATTATTTTTAGTTCTAGTTTAGATTATATTATTACAAACAAGGTTTTCAAATTATTAAAAGATAAAAAAATAAAAAAATCCCAAAATATCAATAAACATAAACATAAACATAAACATAATAAACATAATAATAATAATAATAATAATAATAATAATAATAATAATAATAATAATTTACAGAGTTATAGAAACTTCATTGAACAGTATGCTGAAATGTTTTTTTTATATTAGTCAAACACATCAAAGGTTAAGGTGTCACAATGATTAACAACGTATTTCTTTTATGCAAAACTATAATTTGACATTCATAAAAAAAAATGCACCTACGATATAATAATATATAGTGGTATTTTAAGTTAAAAATAATAAAAAAATATTTAAAATATTAATATTTTAGGTTGTGTAGTAGATGTAGTTTACTTTATGAGTCTCAAAGTTTCACCTCTTTTCTTTTATTTCACTAATATTTCATTCGATTCATTTCCTTTGCCACTAATTCGATGTAAGTTAATCACAAAATTTCTGCTAAATGATTATCCACATAATTTAAATCTACTCAAATTGGAATGGATGGTGATTAATTTATAGGGCTCGCACTAATTTAATTAAAAAGAAAAACAATCATTTTAAGTTAAGAGTCTATCGTAAGTTAAAGAATGTAATCTTTTACATGATTTTGAAAAAAGTTATTTTAATTATTTCATATTTGTTTCCCTGATGGGAAATTTTGTTATTACACTGTTGTCCTTATTGTATTATAGTATTCTTCCACAACAGACAAATATGCATGTTTCGTTATTGTAAACGTGGTGTAAGAATATGACTGGGGTATGCATTACTAAGAAATGCTTTGTAAGGGAGTACGACAATGTTGAAACAAAAATCTAGTTATTGACAGATGATTTTATTTATTATAATAATAAATAACACCTTTGATAAAAAGGGATATTTCAGTTATTAACTAAGCAATAAACTAGTACTAGATTGATCTAGAGTGAGAAGAAGTTATTAAGCAGTTTGATTGTAAGATACAGATGCAACATAGACTCTGGAATTTATGAGAAAATTTCACTACCCACTCTTGCTTTTCATGGTTACTATGGCCTGAAGAATGGGAAAACTGAGAACCATAACATAGGTGACGAGGAAAAGTTGACCGAACATTTCTTCAAAATTCTTCACATTCAACACTCTCCAGATCCCACCAAAGAACGCAACAATGTTGATTATGAGTAACACAACCAACGGAGCCATGAACACAGCTGCACCTTGGAAATCGAACCTACCTTCCTCGTACTTCTTCAGCTTCTCTTTGTCGATGGCTTTGTTTGACAAGGAGAATTTCACCTTGTTCAGCCCCAACCGCTTCTTCAATGCTTCCAAGATTGCAAATATGCTCGTCACTGACTTCAGAATCCATATTCTTTGTTCATCCCACCACATTGCCACAGACCCTTCTCCAGAAACAACCTCTACCAAATGTTGAACCTGAGTGGATACATACACAAATGCAAACACCGCAAACCAAGGGTCTGTCACCTGTGACAACATCAACAAATCTCTCAAAAACTTATCTTTAATATGTTGCATGCTAAAATATTTGTGACACGTATAGTGAAATATAATATACCTTTGGGAAGACAGGGATTCCTTTGAGGAGGCATATTTGAGGTACAATGCCGTATAGGATGAAGACAATAGCATAGAGGGATGACATTGTCATGAAGCCATAAGTGAGGGAATGGATTATGGACATGTTTGAAAATCCATAAGTGAAAGGGCTGTATTTGGAGACACCAAGCAAGAGAAGTTCAGACAACCACTTAACCAATTGAAGCATGCCTTCCTTTATGTCAGTGGGGGCACACCCTAAGAAACATGGTGTTTTCGGGTAAAGATAAACTGATCTCCATCCTCTCGTGTGAAGAAAATACCCAGTAGCACTACTCTCTAGTAAGATCGCATATGAGAATCCCACCTGCGTGTACCAACCAAATTTACATTTGCATGCTCATCAATCTTTGTTCATGAACATCTAATAATTAAGATGAATTGAACATCAAATATGGTATCTATATGCATATCATCAACACTTGCCTCTGTACCCCATTTTGTGTTGTTTTCGTAGGAACAGGAGCACACTTCTAGAGCTTCTCTTAACTTTTCTTCCCTTGATTTGCTATTTTTGCTACTTTTCTGTCCACGGATGACCTTCATTGATTCAATGAACCCAGTAGAGTTGCCAAAGTACTTTTGTGCGTCTTGCAGATAGTCATCTACAATCATAGATTGAAAAATGACACACAAACTGGAAATTAGATATAATTTCTTTACGGTAATGTGACATAAAAAATTAAACCTTACAGAGACCATATTTACTTACTCTTTTGGTTAGGACTTCCAAATAGTAACGAACTTTTACTCAAGTAATTTCCACTGCCAGAAAGACCAGGACCTCTTAGTCCATCCATGCCTTGCCACATTGTCTAAAAGAAAGTACAGAATTTCGTTACACAAAGGAAATTAAAAGGGCCCAATGGTTTGTACGTACGTATGTATGTATGATTACCTTAAAAGCAGTTCTGGTTTGATTATCATAGATGTCCTTTTTGCTAAGGTTGTGAAACATTTGAGGGAATTGAACAAATGCAGTGTCTTTGGAGGTTTGAGGATCAAGGAAGAAGCACATGGCTTGTTTGGCTGAGGTTGGATCATTGCAATACATATCACAATCCACCACTAGAAAATAAGGTGCATTACTGAGAAAACCCGAGACTCTGATCTGCAACCACAATTGAAAAGTGCTATGTTGATCAAGCAAGAACTGATCAAAAAGTAGAGATGAAATTCAATTAGTACACACCAATGTGTTGAGGGCTCCTCCTTTGAATTTGTGAGGAAGGGATGGCCTTCTTTCCCGAGACACATAAACAACAAGTGGCAATCCTGGTTGCTCATTTAGAATCTAAACACATACAAATACCAATTAGTTTTTCCTGTTTACTTCCACTAACAACCAAAAGTTTGGTTAAATATAATAAGATAATATAGACTGTTTGATGAGGACTGTGTACATTATCAAAGGAATCATAAGAGGCAGGTAAAAAAATGAAAAAAATAAAATAATTACGAATTAATTATATTATATAAAAGAGATAGGTCAATTTTACCTTAACTTATAAAAGCAGTTAATGTTTTTAATTAAAAAAATTAATAAACTAAACGAGTGATCCACATCACACAATAATATTAAATTAGATTTAATTGATGTTAGGGAGCTCTCAAAGCAAGTGTCCAACCTTTATTTTTAAGTAGTTTTAAGTCTTAGTAGTATATTTTATCACTAGATTTTCATTAACTTGTGACTTTATTTAAGCCTTTTTTTATGTTATTATACCATAAAATTTTTACTTTTCACATTTTGTCAAATCTCTTCAACTTCAAACAGATTAATGGAATTTCAAAAAAACAAGTTGAAAAAAAATAAAAATATATTATTCTATTATAAACTTTTGGGGAAGACATTTTGATTTTAATTTTTAAAATTTTATTTTCTGTCCGTTTGTAACTTGAATGACCAGTAAAGGATATAAAAATTAAGAGAAAAAAATTGATGAAAAAAAACGTAATATATATGATGATATGGTTAAATGTAAAATATGTAGTAATTAAGTGTGGTTTAAATTATGTGAGTTTATGTTGAAAATTCAAAGCCAAATCACCCATTCATAAAAAAAGAATCACATAAGTGATCCACATCTAGAAGAGAACTTTTGGAGGACAACGTTGTTGTGGGCCAGTCATACCTCAATACGAGGGGCCCTGTTGCTCACAATTTGAAGATTTTTAGGATCTGAACCAAATCTCTCAATGTTCTTCTGCATTTTCTCGTATTTAGCCTGTAAAACAACAGTAGGAAACAAGCACTTGAGCTCAGAAGTATTGCAGCAGCTGTAACCATGAAATTTTCTTTCAAAAATACTCTTAGTTTAGTGAATTAAAACCAAGTAAGAAACACTCTTAATTTATTTAAGTTGATGGGAAGAAGAAGATAGATATATATACCTTGACTAGGTCACGATGAGCCTGGAATCCCTCGTGGCGAAGAAGGCTTTCATCTTCTCCCATTGGAGAGAAGAAGACCTTGGGACACCTCAACTTCACCCCGTACTTTCTGCAGAAGGGAACCCACTCCCTCGCGAATTCACTCGCCTCTCTCATGGCGTAGAGCGTCACCGGAGTACCACCATCGTCGGAAAGATAGACGGCGAGCTTATCAGATGGGTAGTCCATGGCAATGGCGGAGACAACCGTGTCCATGACCTGCACCGTGGGCTCCTTCTCAGGGTCGAGCGTGCACACAAAGATGTCCAGCCCCGGCAGGTTCTCATCCCTCGGCAGCTTCTGGGTGAGGGCAGTTCGGGAGACGGGGTGCCAGCGGAAGGCTTGGTTGAAGAACCAGAGCATGGAGAGAAGAAGTTCAGCTCCTGTGATGAGTATCCATGGCGCTGTTGGTGGGTGAAGTAGGAGCTGGGATATGCGGTAGTAACAGATGGAGACTACTGCTACGAAGTGGATGAGTATGTGAAGCCTGCTGAGGAGCAACCATGATTGAACTGTTTCAATGTGGTATGTGTAGTTTCCCATCTTTCTTTTCTTCTCACCACTCTTCTCTCTTCTCAACTCTCCATGCTTCCATTCTTTTATATAATCATTTTCTCACTCTCCACTTTCCTACCAATAATTCTTTTAACATCATTAAAAAACATGTTTTTCTTAATACTTATGATGTAACCTCCTAAACATATAAGAAGAGTTGAGTCTTGTCATTGGTAATTAATGGTTTGGAGGGGTAAGAAATTAAAATAGCAGTGTGTGTTTCAGGAGATTACTACTAATGTGCATGCAAGTTGACACGTTGTACCCTTCCCGCGTGGGACTAAAAAAACATTATTTAAAAAGGCATGCGAGGAACTCGTTCTACCATTATTTAAATCTCACTCACTAATGTGTATGTCTCGTGTGTCTTTTTTTTATAAATTTTCTTTAACGTACTTTTCTCACTATATTTATCAATATTCATCAAATTCGACCTCATTGTTAGTCTAGCTACCTTTTGAGACTGAACTCCCACAAGTATCAAATGTTTCTCATTTTTATATTCACCAAACATACAAGTCAAAATTGCAAAGGATATTAAATATTATAAAAAAACTAATTTTAACAGGCTTTTCACATGAGTAAAATTATAAATCGGAAAATGGTCATTTTATTAAAATAAATTTTGATATATTAAAAAATAGATTTTTAAGCATATGGAAAAAACTTAACTCAATCCTGTCGAGATAAAATCTCCAAACCTGAATGTCTACAAATGAAATTGTTGATAATATGAAGTTACAAATACATCTGAGACATGTAGTGAAGAAGATAGGTCTGATGTTTCCACCTTATTTCTTTCCATGATTGATAACTAGTCTTTTTATTTATTTTATTTCTCTCATATTTTTCATTAATTTTATTAACTTAGTTATCTTGAACCTTAAATATATATATATATATATATATATTAATTTACAAGAATTCTTGTTAGTAGAATAACTTAAGCCTGAATGTTTCTTAGCAATTAATTAATCTCAAGATTTAAGCTTTTTTTTTCTAATTATTTTTTTCACTTTAAATTATTTCTCTCTGAATTAATCCTCAAATTTAATTATTTTCGAGTTTGTTTAACTTTGTATTATTATCACGAATATAAATTAAAAAACTGTAGCCCTTATGTATTCAATATTTGCTCCTTGATTTTATTTGTGATTTTTCATACAAGAAATTGCTGACTTCATTTTTTTGACAGAACTCGAATAGTCCTGGTGAGAGAAAAAAAAATACTTACCAAAAATTACTATTTTAAAATAGGAATCAAATAATCTGATAAGAAATCTTTTTTTACTGGAAATCAAGCACATTACTAAAGGTAAAATGACTATTCTAGAAAAGGAGATGAAGATTAGGATGACTTAAAACAGTTTAATCCTAAAGAACAATATCATTAAAGATAAATAAAAAATAAAACATAAAATAAGATGAAGGAGCTAAGTCAGTGAGATATTTTAAAAACATAAACATCGAAGACTAAAAGTCTATTTTATCTATAAAATATGTAAGAATTGAATAAAAAATAGATCTTACATGTTGTAAGATTCGTTCAATACTTTAATCTAGTATAGTCAATTTATTTAAGGGTGAGCAAATTTGTACAAAGTTATTGATGTATTGTTGTATATTTGTTTATATATTTTCTTCTTAAAAAAACATCATTATGCTATACTATTGAGCAAAAAGTTAGTGTTCATAATACATGTAGCAAATTTGAAAAAAAAATCTATTTTATGGCTAAAATATATCACAAACAAAAAAATTCAAAATATTCCTAAATAAAGAATGAAGTAATTAACATGAAATGCCTTTTAAATAGGAATATTTAGAGAAACAATTTTCAGCAAAATTTTGATCCTTCAAAGTTGTCAAGTTTGGCCTCAAAAAATAAGCATAATAGTATTTTCATATTCTCTCTTTTAAAAGTTTACCTCCAATCCTTTCAAAAATGTGCATTTGGTCTTGAATTTCAATAAAATATTATTAGATAATTATGAGTGATTTCATATCATTTATTATAATAAATGATATTTAGAATATTTGTCATTGGTTAATAACTTTCTAAAGTTTGCAATGTAGTGTAATTTTGAGATAAACTAGTATAAACAACATATTACATTAATTTCCTATCCTTGTTATTTTTAAATTTGTGAAAACTTTTGTAAATCTATTCCAAAAATCGTCAAATGACCAACTACAAAGTGTTAATAGGTGTTATTAAGAAAAAAAAATCAAAACAATTTTTAAACTTTATTTGAACCCTCCTTTTCAGAACTAATACTTCTTGTCGTATCTACCAATACTTCTTAATGCATCTAATAATATAAAATAATGACATTTATCTTGAAAAAACAATCAACAAAAATTATACTCTCTTTCAGCTCCAACACATTATATAATACCGATGAATAAATTAAGAAAGTATTTTTTTTGTTAAATTTTCCTGTCCAAAATCTTAATTGTTTTAAACTCACACTCATCCCAAAATTGTTGGATTTTGTTTTGATCAATCATTAATCTAACTATTTAATCACATTGAGTGTCCATTCAACTAGTGTTTTTAGACATCAGGATTCAAAATTAAATTTATTATTACAATCTAACATAAGAATGTATTATCTTTATTGATGAGATTTTTTTAAGTACCAGATCAAGGTTCGCACACAGAGTAATCAAAGACCTTGTCAAATTAATAATTTAATCAAACAATTAATATAAAGAAGAATTTTTCATTTAAAATTGGTAACATAGTGCATTGGATCTTGGGACTGTATATTAAAAGAGTATAATATTTTTATATATTAAAAATAAAATTATATATTTACAAAAATCACTTTTAAAAGCATAATAAGTAAACAAAAGGATGTTTATCATCTTCTCTTGTAGCAGGAATACATTAAAGCTTGTAGCAGGAAGACATTAAGGAGTGTCCAGGCCCAGACCCAAACCACGTCACAGCAGTTTTTTTTGTTTTTATTCCAATGAAGTGGGCTCTATTGCATGGCCCAGACTAAGTTAAGTCTTCTTTCATTTTCTCAGAGTGATAATTGAGTTTTATAAATAATATCAGAGTTTTAAATTGAGTGACAGAGGAAGACTCAGAGAAGAGGTAAGCATGGATGGAAATGGAAAAGTCTTCTAAAGTTTAAACCAAAACCAATGAGTGGGTGGGGTCCATGCATGCATGTGTGCATGCAAATGTACATACATACATAATGGGCTGAGAAGAAACAAAAGATGGGATAGCGATCGGCACCGTTTCGGCTTTGGGATCATTAAGTCTTGCTTCGGCAAACTTTGAAAATTTTATTCACAACCTTCATATTTGGTCGGTTCATTTATGCTCGTAACATCATCATTGTGCCACTAAATAACTGTCTTCACCTTCCACCAACACTTGTGCACTCAATTTCTCACTAGAGTGTTGTAATGTTATCAAAACTCTTTTAGAAATCCCTTTTAGACTATGTAACTCGATGAATAAATCTTAAACATGTCAGTTTACTAATTCAACTATCTATTAGTAAAAACAAATATATTTTACATTTATTTTAGAAATTCTATATCAATTCCAAAACCGATATTGATATAGATAATATAGATAGTCTTTAACTTTCTACATCGATTCTAAAACTGATGTAATATACCAATTCTGAGAACATTCAAGAAGAGATATTATATCGGTTGAGATTCACAATCAATATAATATCTCATTTAATATAATGGAAATGCGGCTTTGGAAGAGATACTACATTGGTTTTGGCACAAGTAGTGTAGTATCTCCCTTATTACATGGGTTGTTACTCATAACCAATATAGTATTTCTATTTAAAAAAAATTAAAAAAGGTAGGTTGATCTCTAATCCATATAAGGAAACACCACAAAATTTTTTCAAAAGTTTTTGACAAGTATAGGTATGTAAAATAGAAAAAGAAAACACTTCAAAAATACTAAAACAATTAAAAACAAATAACAAACAATGGAATTTTGAAAAAAAAATTAATCAAGAATCCCCTATGGGATTGCCCACCAAATCTGAAACTCTATTTCAAGCAACTTTCATTTTTGGAACATCTCAATTTGAGCTAAGTTATGGTCATTTGAAGTTTTTTCACCATAAATTTTGAAGATTAAAAATATATGGTAAATCTATACAATGTAAAAACTCTACGATGAGATATATACTAAAAGAAGTTGTTACTAAAAAATTTGTGTTAAAAACAAATTTCTAACTATTTTTCATGAATTTTGAAAAAATGTTAAACTATTGCAAAGAGAAGCGGCGACAGGTAAAGGTAGAACTAGTCACGCTCACGCGTCATGTAAGATTGTTGTTATGACATCCTTAATGACTTGCAACGCCAACCTAAAAACAAGTTAAACAAACAGACAACACGTAGAAAATGTGAAATAAAGCAATAGAAAACGCACGCAAATGAGAGAACGCAAGCTAAGAACCAAAGAGACTCAAGTTGCACGAGAGAAGACAAATAGCAAGAGCAGTGAAAATGTTAGGTTAGAAAACACATATATTACATCGATTGTTTTAAACAACCGATATAATAAGTTCGTGTCAAAACATGGCATTGTCACTTTGTACATCAGTTAGAGCTTACAAACCGATGTAAAAAGTCTTTAAATTACATCGGTTGGAGCAGCAACCGATGTAACAAGCAAGGTTATCGAACTCGCGGGTCAACTAGTAGACTCGTTCGAGTTTACGATTAAGCTACCTGTGACCGAGTTAACTCGCCAATAAACTTGTTTTTGGAATAGACTCGGTAAACTCGGTCGACTCGATCAAACTTGCGAGTCAAGTATTGGGTGAACGAGTTGGAAAGAAAACCCAAATTTCATTAGGTATATGATACCTGGTTTAAGCTAGATTTCGTAATTAGAAGGGGCGTTCGATCTAGGGTTCTTGAACTGCGATTTAGGGTTCGCCGTCTGGGTTCACTGTTTGAGTTTGCCATCGTCTTCCACCGCATCGTCGTCAAGGTTCGTCTCCGTCGAAGTTCGCATGGCGTCATCGAATGTTCTCATCGCGACGTCGAGTCTTTGTGTCGTCATGTCTTCACCTTCTAGGTTCGTTGTCGTCATCACAGTCTGTTCGTTGCTGTCGTTCGTCATCATCGCCGCTGTCTGTCACCGCCATTCGTCGTCATCATCACAATCCGTTGTCATCATCGTTGTAGGTTCTCCTCCACACTATTCTCCTCCATTGTTGCTAAGTGATTTTTTTTTCTGTTTCAAGTCTGGATTTAGGTATTTTTTGTTGTTGTGTCTTTTCTTTTTTTAATTTAAAGTGAGTGAATTTTTTTAAATTTAAAGTGAGTGGGTATTTTTTAAAATTGTAATTACAATTATCATTTGATTATGGGTTTTTAAGATTTTTGGATCTAGATTTTGCTGAAAATGATGGTGAAAATAATTTTATTAGAGAATTAAATGGTAAGAATTTATTTATTTTAATATTGATATCATGAATGATGTGTGTTTGTTTATTTTTACTAAATTTTTTTTGAAGTAGACTCTTACGAGTCTACGAGACGGGTTATGAGTCGAGTTTACCAACATCTTACGAGTTTATGTAGACTCTCGAGTCTGATAACCTTGGTAACAAGTGACGCACTTAATTTTCTTTTCAAAAACTTTTTTGTGATTTTTTCTGGATTATTTTCTACATCGCTTTATGTAATAACATATATGTATTAATCGATATAGAATCACCCCTATTATATCGATTATTCCTTAATCGATGCAATATGTTACCATTTACTTCAAAATTATCACCATATTTTTGTTTACAACGATTACCTTTTAATCGACGTTATATCATGTTGTAAAATGTCATTTTCTACCCGTGAATGTAGGGTTAGTGGGATGATGGTTTGAGTAATTTTAGAAACTTTATAAAACAAACAATGTATATACTAATAATTTAATTAAGTATGAATAAGATATTAAGATGACTTCAAAAGTTAATTTAGTTTTATATTATATAAATGTTTGTTAAAATATTATAAATAAGTGAATATTTCAAACATATGTAATATTTATCTATTACATATTCATTATATTACATAAATCTCAATTTATTTTAGTGATGAAATATTAACAAGAGTAATGAATAATGCATTGTAGACTATACAAGATCAAGAAGAATACACCTCAGACAACATAAACAACTAATAGGAGGAAAGATATTGGTATTGTAGAGTCATCTTGGTCCTTATAAGAACAAGATGACATCCATCATAGACCCTTAATTGAACTATCAAACACTACATGCTATAAATCAAGGAACATAATGAGTATAAGCAACGAACGACAATGGTCACTTAATGCACAAGGGAACCACAATGATCTGACATCACTTGTTGAATTTAGAAATGATTTAGTTGCACTCAAGAAATGAAGCGAAGACATAATGAGGAAAATCTCCAAATAAAGAGAAAGTTAGACAAAAAAACCCGAACACCTTGTATGGCCAAGTTGTGGACAACTCGGGGAGGAGATAGAAACCTCAAGCTATTCTCAACCTACACCACCATCTCCAACCCTTATGTCCATAGTACATGAAGGTCAACAAACTAGAATAGCTTATCAATTGACTGTTATGATGAGACTACTAACCTTGATGAACATGTAGATGTGTACATTACCCAAGACAACCTTTACACCATAAATTATGCATTCTTCTTTTGCATTTCCCCCCTTTACTTAAGGACGTGACATTGAGTTGTTTTACATGATTCCACGTGTATTCCATACGCTTAAACACTATAGTAACAAAAGTTGGAATACAATTTTGGAAGTGACTCTACATCACATGGCCATGAAACTTAAGCCTAACCATTCACATACAATCTGTCCAAGAAATCGACACACAACCACACAAAATTTATGCAATTGGAGTAACTCAGATTTTTGAAACACAATATGTACTGGAAAACTCTCACCCATCTTTTAAACTCTAAAGGCTTTGACTATTTTGACATCCTCGAGCCCAATGGGTTAGTGTATGAATCATGCTCAGTTGATGCACAAGTAGTCTTGGCCATAAAAGAAAATGAAAATTTTCTTTCATCACCAAGACACCCCCTGAAGATTAGGGCCCATTGTATTATTCATGAACTTAGATGGTGTTGCTCACATAGATCACAACATCTCAACACTTATAAAGCAAACTACAATATGTTCATGATCATCAATTAAACATCATTCAAGTAAGAGTTCATTAAAATATTATAAATAGGTAAAGATTTAACTATATGCACTACTACACATTTATTATCTTACATGTATCTCAATTGATTTGAACGTCAAAGTATGTTCTTAGGATACCCACCCATTAGAGGAAGGAAGAGTACATCTCAAATTATAAAGGAAATAAGAAGAACACATCTCATATAGCAAGAACAACTAGTAATATAGCAAGAACAACTAGTAGAAAATAACGTGTTAATAGTTTAAGATCATCTTAATACCTATAACAATTGTTTAAATTATTTTTTAATTTAAAATTTTTAAACATTATTTTATTTTAAATTTATACATTTTAAAATATTATATAAATTTAAGAGGGTAAAATGTTTTTTCCTTAAAAAAATTATAATTCTTTGTTTTTCATTCATTTAAAATATTAAGTATTTCTTTTAATGACTTTTAGAAATGTTTGTTTTTTCTAAAAAAAATACTTTTTGGATATTTAAAAATATAAGTGTATTATTATTATCATTATTATTATTATTATTATCATTATTACTATTATCGTCATTATTATCATCATTATTTTCATTGTCATTATTATTATTATTATCATCATTGTTATTATTATCATCATTATTATCATTATTATTATTATTATTATCATTGTCATTATTATTATTATTATTATATTATTATTATTATTATTATTATTATTACCTTTATTATTATTATCTTTATTATTTTTTCACATAGAAACATTATGTTGGTCTATAAGAAAATTGATATGTTATGGGATTGATTTCAAGTATTCGAAAATAATTTCTTTAATCTGATTTGAAAAGAAACTCTGGGTCAACCGTTTCTCAAACTCGGTCTTGGTCTCAACATTTAGTAAAGTTGATCAAGAATAGGTCTTTAGGTCTTAACCTTCTATCGGGATCTCGCTTCTCGGCTTCTTTGGAGAGGGGGAAGTACTTACAAAATGTTCTCCGATGCTTAAGTTAGTACTCAGTATTCAGAGCGTTTGAGAAGCCTATTAAAAGCATACCTTTCACTGGATGGGGCTTTGATATTTATAGGCAACTGCATGTATTGTTTATAGTGGGTCTGAATTAGCACTACCTTCTAGGTTAACTCTGATGGATTTAAGATAATTTCTTATTATTAATTATGGTTAGTCTTGATAATCATTTTAAGTACTCAACAAGTACTCAACAAAGTATATTGGTGTCATCTTGGCCTAAGACATCTAGAACATGTTGGCCTAAGATAGCTCGACCATCTTGGCTTAGGACATCTCAGTCATCTCGATCTACGACATCTTAGTCTGAGACATCTCAGTCATGTATAATACATTTCTCGGTCTCGGTGGCTAGAACCAACTTCGCATAGCAAGATTGTTTTGGCTTATAGTACAATTATCATCATCTTTATCTTTATCTTTAATATAGATTCAAGATTTCAAAGTCGTCATGAAAATTAATACATAACATGATCAATCAAACTAAACTAGAAAGAAAAATTAATTTGAGTGTGTTCATATTTGAGAATCATATTTGTAAGTAGAATTTAAAACTATACTACTTTTTGAAAATTAATAATTTGGATCCTCGGTGAGAAGGCACATTAAAAAGAATTTTATTACTTATTAGTTAAGAAATTCTTTCTATGATTTCAATGTCTATTCTATCATTGAGAGAAAGAAGATATTCACCTTTTAACTTGAATTTATCAAGTCTTTGCTAGTATGAGAAGGATTAAGGATTATGAGCGAGATAAAAGAAAATTTGTTTCTAAGAATCTTGCGGCGAACATTATAGTTTGAAAACTTATTTTTAAAATTTTGGATGGAAGAGATGTAAATAGTGAAAAGAGGTTGTGTTGGACATCGTTCAAAGACACCTAAAAATTTGGTTCTAAGAATCTTTCGACGAGCATTTGTTTGAAAACCTTATTTTTAAAATTTTGGATGGAAGAGATGTAAATAGTGAAAAGAGATCATGTTGGATATTATTCAAAGACACCTAATTGACCTTGGGCATGTGTTTTAATTGATAATAAAAAACATGATATTGTTATTAGTTGGGGTTATTTGAAGGAAATGACAGAGTATTTGAAGAGCTTTTAAAAAGATTCAATTATTAGGGTGAAGTTAGTTGGGAGCCACATTCATGGTCATCAACATTCTACATTCAAAAGGAGACAAAGGGAATAATCAAGCTTTCCTTGAAAAAAAATCTTATATACAAATATGAAGTCTTCACCATTAGTCATAAAGACTATTAAAATTATCACAAGCCTCAGCCATAATGAATTCAACCACACTATCAAAGCACATGTTAAAATAGGAGATAAACTCCTCAACTGATTCCCTCGGTAAACTCAGAGGGATAAAGTGCAACTTCTCCGAGTATATAGAAGTACTCAAGGTCAACAATCAAAGGGAATTTATCCTTCCTCTTCCTCTTGGCTAAGCTTGACTCGGTTGTTTCTAACACCTCTTGAGAGGGAGCCTTTGTTAGGAATTCAAGTTGGAAGTCCCACATTAAGTAAAAATGAGTAAGATGGACAATATATAAGTAGAAGAACCCATAAACCTATGCCTTAAGATTTTGGATTGAAAGTAGTGTTTTAGTATCTTATATGAGTTTTGTTCATAACTCATTGATATTGTGTCTCACCTCGAAGAACCTAATTGTGTAATCAAAGTCAAGTTCATCTTGGTGACTTGGAGTATGCTATAAAGTAGGTGAAGAATCTTAAAGTTGTAACAACATTATAACAACATAAACGCATGTACTGGAAGGGTTGAAAAATGGTCAGTTGGAAGACTCACATCATTGGGTAAAAATATAAGATGGACAATATGTAAGTAGGAGTCATAAACCTATTGACTTAAAATTTTAGGTTAAAGGTGGTGTCCTAGTCTCTTATATGAGTTTGTTCACAATTCATTGGTATCGAATTTTCCTATGTCTCTCTTGAAGAAATTAACAACAACAGTGGGGTTAGAGAAGAAATTTTCTCCACAGAATCCCTATCCACATAAAATGAGAAAGAGAAAAAGATGTCATTAAAGTATACCAAGGAGAAGAAGAGGAGAGGCAAAATGATAGCCAAAAACAAAAGAAAATGTTTGCACGAATATTCTGATGAACTCATAAGAGAATGTGAAGGATTTTTAAACTGTGAAAATGGAAGGTGAAACATACATGGTAGTTGAATAAAACTTATCCCACAAAAGATTGCAAAGTATCATCCTCAAAAGATGGTTGTAAAATACAATTTCAAAATTAATTACTTAAACTAATATACCACAAGCACTTAAGCTCATTCATCCAACAAATTGGTTACCTGTACCTCATTTATGAATTTCGGAGTGAAGGACTTATGTACCTATCCATCTCTAAGATGTGAGGAAATATATTTAACAATATAATAATGTCTAAATAAAATTTGAGCACAACTCCTATAATTGGATATATAACAGATATTTAAGTAGCAGATAATCAATTATATATATTCAATTATCAAAGTCTTATTTCTAAAAGTCCAAAAGTTTATAAATATATTGAATATTTATATAATTCTATTATTCTATAATTTGTGAACTCTTTTGAGTGTTTCCTTGGTCTTCAAAACTCTATATTCAATCATTGAAAATTCAAGATTCCAAAAATTCCACTCACTTTGCAAGGCAAGAATGATATGTTTTTCCGATAAGGACATATACTATTTTTATTTAAAAAAAATATTATTACTCTTTTTTATATTATATAAGTACTTTTTTATTAAATTTATATTAATTATAATGAGAGATTATTGTAAAATTTTAGTCACTAAACTTGTTTTCATCAAAGGAATTCAATAATTTAGTGGCCAGAAATATAGTAACTAAATAAGTTTTTCTTTTTCATAATAACAAGGTCAAGAACAAAAAGAACAAGGAAGAATGAATAAAATAAAAAAATAATCTCTTCTATAAAAATATTGTTTATCTTGTTTTACATCAATTCGGATGAAAATGCTAAGAACAAATTTAAGCTAAAGAGTAACTTTCTTAATTTAGGCTTGATCATATACGAATTATTTTATCAGTTTCTACCATTTTGTCAGAAATTATAAAAGTTTTATTCTTTTTTTTTATATGTTTATCATCATTTATTTTGAGAATTTGTAAGAGGAATGTGTTTCCCTTTAAAGTGTACGAAAATTTATTGAAAATTTTATCTAAGAAAACTTAATTCCTTTACGTAATTTAGGTTCAGATAAATAACAATATATTAAAACTAATTTTTATTTTTTTTTCTACTTTCTGAGCGTTAATTAATTTTAGACTCTATATTTGTTAATGTTTCTTTTATATATTGTTAGTTATATATTAATTATTTTAAATAGATAACTTTATCCCCTGAGGCAAAAAACTCAAACAAAAAAAATATTAAAGATAAATATATTAGTCTTATTTTTAAGTCAGTATGATTTATACTCGGGAAAAAATTATTCAAAATACAGTTACCTTTAATAAAAATTGTGATATTTGAAAATATACTGAAGATAAAAAAAAAACAAATAAAACTCTACTTAAAAATGCATATTTTATACTTCAAAACATAAGTTTTATACTCTTGTAAATATTTACTAAAACTTGTAGCTGTTAGAGTGAATTGTGCACAATCATTCAATTAATTGAGTGTCTTAAAGATCTATTTTATTTTCTAAGAATGATCTATTTATTCCAAAGTATTTTAGGATTATTTGATCTAACATAAAATTTAAAATAATATAACAATTTAAAAAAATACAATTATTTGTATCTGGTGAGTCTGGTCTTGGTTTTACTAACTTTCGTAAGAAAAAAAGTACAATTATATTTTCAAGTATATTATTATAAGTTTAGTAATTCGACTCTGATTAGAAATAATTGTTGGTAGGCTTTTTAAGATAATTACAACAAAAGTCAACCAACCACTTTACAGGATAATTTGTAATTTAATGATAATGTAAAATTATTTTACATTTGGAGAGTTTCACTTTTTCAGTGTCTAATGCTTATGGATTGTCAATGTAAACACTTCATATATATACTATCAATTAATTAAAATTAAGTTGACATGAATTGTAAAGTTGTAATAATTACTATTAGTATTATAAAATTCAACTAATATATGATTATTTGTGATTAAATGATAATTTTACAAGTGCTCTTTGCATGAGGACCCTAACACCCAGTTTTTACAAAACCATTGTGGTTTCACAGGAAAAAAAAATATTGGTAAATGTGGGTTAATAAACAATTGGTGCACACAAATAATATTAATTGTTTTAATAGTTAATAAAGAAAATAAACTTACATATTGATAAAAATATTAGCTTCACATATAAGTTTGTAAACATGTCTCTTGAATATGGGTTGATTACCCTTATATAATTATATATTTGTCGTCTTTTGTCGATAAGAAGGAAAAACAAAAGAATGATATTTCAAAATTAATATACAGGGGAATGTCCAACTTTATTAGTAATATGTATTTTTTTATTATTCGTGTATAAAATAAAATATATTAATAATAATAATAATAACAAAAATTATATCCTTTCTTTTGTTATTTTTTCTTTTTTTTTTATTGTAAAAATTATCCGTGTTTTTCTAACTTATTTTATGATCAGTCTTTATATTATATAAAGCTAATTATTCTTTAAATTAAAAATAGACTTATTAATTGAAATTTTTGTCCCTATATTTTATAAAAATGGCAATTTGGTCCTTAAAATTGTTTTTCTGTAATTTTAATTCATAATTTTTATGCAATTTTGATATTTAAGTTTTAATTTTTTCATAATTTTATTCAATTTTTGTTTTTTTAAAAAATATTGAATCAATCTCAAATTATATTTAGTAACAATAACCCTGCAAGTATTATCATTTTCAATGTTATAGAAAAGCTATAAGTATCATATGTTTTTCTTTTCTATGATGTCTAAACAATTAAAAAAATTACAAAAAAACTGAACTAAAAATTGAATCAAATTACTAATAATTAAAAGTTAGATCATCAAAATTTTATATAAAAAAATTCAGAAACCAAATTATAAATAACTAAAGTTACAAGAAAAAAAAATAAAAATTGGGAATTTTACAAAATATGAAACTAAAATTACAAATCATCCTTGAAAATATTAGTTATATGCAACGTAAAAATTGAGTGGTATATAAATTTCTGCACCTTGTACGATTGTTTGTGTTATATATGTTCAAATTTCAAATTAACCCTAAAAATTCTACTATATTCCGAATATTTGGCACCTACACAATTTATTAGACTGAAAATGATAGATTCTCTAGATCTGTAGGGTCTGTTAGTTGTCAAACCTAGAAAACTTTAAATGGAAAATTTTCCTATATTATATATTAGATAAAAAAATTCTCACAGTTATCTCAAATTATCCTCTTTTTTTTATCTTAATTGTTTCTCTCTCTCAACCTACTTTCTTTTAACATTTATGATAAATGAATGTTCAAATTTAAAAATAATAATCTTATATCAAAACTCAAATTATATGTAAAAGAATTGTTATAAGTACATAGGTTTTACCAATCCAATGATTTCATTTGAAGTTGTCTCTAAGAAAGACAGGCAAACCCCACAGAAGAAATCCTGAACCTTGACATGGTGCCACACAGGTATACGATGGGGTTTTTCTAACCTGAAATTTTGAGTAACAGTGAATGAGATTGGAAAGGTTTACGTGTAATGGCAGAAGTTTGAATCGTAATTAAAATGTTGATTGTGGAGGGGATTTTACTGAATGGCCCCTGAAGTTGAGGGTTTGTTGCAACTCGTTTTTTCTACGTCATTCATTACTTACACATAGTGAGAGAGGTAGAGAAAATTGAAAATGTAAAAGCAAAACAAAAGTTGCTGTTTATGGTGGTAATTTGCACCTGGAAAGATGCATTGTTTAGCTAAAACATCGACGTCGAGTGCATGGTTTGGGCAAAAAACCATTCCAGCCTAGCTGGTCCTTTTTCCTTCTTCACACCCTCTCTCTTTCTCTCTCTCATGCACTTCTTTCAAAGATACACAAACAAAGAAAGGGCTATAAATAGGAGGGATGGAAGTGGAACAAAGTCTATAGTGCAGTTTGATTTCTTTGGGATTACAAATTTTTCCGAAAGCTGAACTTGCCGGAGTGAGACACAGGTTAGCCACCTCTGTGCTTCTTTTTACATTTTATTATTTTCGTTATTTTCTGTTCTTCATATAAGCCTTCATCTCATCAAAGCTAAAACTCCTAAGCTCATTTTCCTATATATAATTTTCCTTCATCATCTTTTTCCATATTTCTTCCTCCAACTCCTTTCCTCATCCACCACCTTGTTTTTGTTACAACCTCTCTACCATTTATCACTTTTATGCCTTGTTTCCATCACTTTCCGAGTTTTTCTGCTTCAGAAAAAAAAAATGGAATATTTTATCTATCAAGGGTCTGTCCGAGTCTGATCATGTATTGTTGTGCATAGACTTGCATATTTTTGTGTTTAAAGAAAAGGGTCTTTGGTCTTTGGTCGGAGTTGAGAAGATCCACTTCACAAATCACAAGGGTTTCTTTCTGCTCCTGGAGGGAGTGGGTGGATTTTGTTGTTTTGCATATATAGGCAAAGAAAGAGAGGAACGAGCTCCAAAGGCACTGACACATACATACATACAAACAAAAAGACTGATGAAGGAAAAGTGTTATAACTTAACCTGCGCTTTCATAAAAGGGGTTACAGCTGCACCATCTCCGAATCTTGTTCATTATATTAGATCTTGCTCTTGATTTTCATCTGAAACTAAAAGAACACACATGTTCCTTTACCCTATTTAGCCACATGGCTATATATACACATATAAAGCACACAACTTCTCATGTACCATATATATGTATCTCTCTAAGTTATAATTCCTTAATTTTGAAGTTTCATCAAAGTAAGATCTAACCTGGATTTGATCAGATCTAGTTTTGTAGGAGCTTTTTGATGTTATAAACATATATTGTTTTCTGTTTAACTTTATATATAACTCGATTCCCTTACTTTGTTCTGAGAAGGAAGCGTTGAAGAATGGGGAGAGGAAAGATTGAAATCAAAAGGATCGAGAACACCACAAATCGGCAGGTAACGTTCTGCAAGAGAAGGAATGGGCTTCTGAAGAAAGCTTATGAGTTATCGGTGCTGTGTGATGCAGAAGTGGCTCTCATTGTCTTCTCCAGCCGTGGCAGACTCTATGAGTATTCAAACAACAAGTCAGTACTTACCTTCTTCTTCCCTCCATTCATTTATATTTTCCTCTTCGTTTATCATTATATACACACTTCTTTATACATTTCTACACTTTGCATGACTGTTGCAGACTGTTGTTTTTCTTTGTGAACTGGACTATAATAATTGGAACTATCTGTTATTATTAAAATGCTTAATAAATGATTACATTAGTACATTAAGTTGCATTATTGCTGTCAGACTGCGTAGATCTGCGAAATTAAAATGTGAGCCAGTGAAGCAATGACACCCCTATGCAACATTTTTAGAAAATAGGAAAAATAAAAAACTTAAAATTAGTGTTCCACCTTCCACCCGTAATTGGAAGCAGTTATTTAGGTTCAGGAACTTAATTAGGGTTTGTGCTAACTGGTGGTTAAGGGTTAAACGTATTTAATATTCTGTTTAAGTTACTTAACTAATGCATTAAAAGCACTCATTGCTAAATTCCAAGAACTTAATTATAAGCTTAACTTATCTTTTAGTATTATAATTAGAAGCTTCTAATTTTGTAACCTTATTCCACTTGGCTAATGTTCATTTTCAGGCAATACTTCTTCCAAACAATCTTGTTCGTTTTACTTAATCAATTTTATTTATTAACCAATGAATATTATGGTATGTTTACTAGTTTATTTACCTTCCTTTTATTGTTGAAGTAATACGTAAATCGATACGTGTAATATGTTTTAATTCTTTTTGTGGTTATTAGTTGTGTATCAATTTTACGTAGTATGTTGTTATGAAAAAATTGATAACATGTGTGTGTGTGTATATATATATATATATATATATATATATATATATATATATAAAAAAAAAAAAAAATATTCATTATCTTTT